>APMI01004612.1_pt1 | contig 41891 bp, 38 predicted proteins | sample 667938 | NCBI WGS metagenome assembly APMI01 (sample SAMN01084076, study PRJNA167559) | wastewater metagenome | biome: Wastewater | place: Denmark: Ejby Moelle, Odense | collected 2011-11-28
ATGGCCTCCCCCCCCCCCCCAAGCACACCCACCCCACATCAGGAGACACACCACCATGGCCATCAAACTCAGCGCCAACTACAGCAAAAAACTCGGCCTGCCCCAATACAGCAGCCATAGCTTCAGCGCCTCGGTTGAAGTCGAACTCAATGACATCACCCAGGTCGAAGCCGAAGTGCAGAAGCTCTACCAGCTCTTGCAGCAATCCGTCGATCAGGAAATCCAGCACCCAGGCTTCGTCCCGGCGTCCAGCACGAACGGCAACAGTCGTGCCGAACAGGGGCCCAAGGGACGCAGCCAGCCGCTCAACGGCCATGGTCGTCCGCCCGCACTGTCGAGCGCCGACCGCTGGAACTGCACTGACGGTCAGCGCGGGTTCATCCTGCGCATCGTCAACGAAAACCCCGGTATCACCAAACAGGTGGCTGAGGATCTGTCTCAGCAGCTCTTCGGCCTCAGCGTCAAGCAGCTCAACAAGATGCAGGCCTCCCAGTTGATCGAGGATCTGCTCGTCATGGCGGGGAAGCCCGCTCCACGCCAGACCCGCTGGCAGCAGCAACCCACCAACGCCCAAGCCGCATGAACACGCCCGCTGCCTCATCACCTGAGCGCAGCGAGCAGGACGTCCTCACCGCATTGCAGGCAACGGTGTCAGCTTCCCGGCTGTCGCTGTTCCTGCAATGCCGGTTGAAGTTCTACTTCCGCTACGTGCTCAAGCTCAAGAAGCCCAAGACAGCCTCGCTCCATCTCGGCAATGCGGTTCACGCCGTATTGAAAGCCTGGAACAAGGCACGCTGGGTGCAGAAGCCGCTTTCGCTCAAGGTGGTCCATGAGACCTACCAAACAGCTTGGGCGGACGATACCGAGGGATCGGTGGAATGGGAACCCGGGGAGGAAGAGGCCGACAAAACCACCGGCTGGCGTCTGCTCGATACCTACCTGCGTGAAAGCCACCTCCCTGCCGCCATCAAACCTGACGCCGTGGAAGTCCCGGTGGAGGCCGATTTGCAGCAGCATGGGCTGCCCCGCCTGATCGGCATCCTTGATCTGGTGCAGCAACGCCAGATCATCGACTACAAGACCAGCGCCACCACTCCCAACGCTGACAAGGTCGCACACACCACGGAAATCCAAACCAGCAGCTACTCCATCCTGTACCGGCACAACACCGGCGCACAGGAGGCAGGCATGCAGCTGCATCACCTGGTCAAACTCAAGAACCCCAAGGTGGTCATCACCACGCTGCCTCCCATGAGCCCAGGCCAGGAAACCCGGCTGTTCCGCCAGATGGAGGCCTACCTCGAAGGACTACAGCGCCGCGACTTCATCCCTTCGCCTGGGATGCAGTGCTCAAGCTGCGAGTTCTTCAACGAATGCCGTCGATGGCATTGAACCCTGCTGCAGGCCGGCGCTCACCACGAGCGCCGCCCTGTGGCCCATCCCCACATCTACAATGAAACATCTCATCCTCATCACCGGCCTGCTGATGCTGTTCGCCCCGAACATGCACGCTGGCTGGTTCTTCGACGATCCGCCGCCCCCACCTCCGGACCTCGGTCCGGAATACCGGGCCAAGATCTCCAAACTCGAAGAACGAATGTCGGAACAGCAGGCAAACGCCGACCGCTGGAAGATTGCCACAGGCAGTCTCGCGTGCGGAGCCCTGCTGTTATTTGTCATCGGAACGGCCCTCGGGGCCAAAACCCGCCAGCACTATGATGGAACAACAAGACTGGGACGAACAGTCCCCACCGCTACCCCGGCAGCTGCCAACGGTGCCCGCCACCACGTGGGCGAAACAGGTCAGTCAGATCGTCGTCAAACGATGGCAGCCTGAGCCGCTCAGCGAACCGGTGGTTGATCAGGACCTGCCTCAGCTCAGCGCCATTGAGCGCTCGGCAGAGGTCGTCTGCTTCACCTGGCGCCGGTTCGAATACTGGATCTCACCGCGGGGCATCCTCCGCGAATGGTTCAAGTTCAATCTGCGTCTCGCCCTTGGACTTGCGGTGCCTGCCTTGCTGGTGGCACCGCTGGTCACACTGGCCTTGCAGCAGTTCAATGTCTGGATCGATCTCATTACGCGGACCACCTCCAACATGGTGCTCGTCCCGCTTTCAGCTCTGCTGGTCATCGGCCTCATTTGCGGGCTGATTTCCATCGGCAAATCGATCCTCACGATGCGCCTGCGCCAGCAGCACCAGCGCCGGGATCCGTACAACTACTGACGCGGAACCCACGTCTCAACACCCCACCCCAAGAGCCGGATGATCGCAGGATCGTCCGGCTCTTTTCATTTCAAGAAAGGAACACAACTCATGGAAAGCATCACCCTGTACTTTCGCGAAGGTCCCTCCGATAAAGTGTACCAAGCCAGCATCTGCCCCAAGGACGACGGCTATCACGTACACTTCGCTTATGGCCGTCGCGGCACCACCCTCAGTACCGGCAGCAAAACACAAACGCCGGTCGCTTACCCGATTGCCAAGGGCATCTACGACAAATTGATCCGGGAAAAAATGGCGAAGGGCTACACACCCGGCGCTGACGGCGTCGTCACTGCGCTTCCGGAGTCTCAAAACCAGCACACCGGCATTCACTGCCAGCTCCTCAATCCTCTGCATGAGCAGCAGCTCGCCCAGGTGCTGCTCAATCCGGACTACTGGATGCAGGAGAAGATCGATGGCCGCCGGCTGCTGATCAAAAAGGACGGCGACCGGATCACCGGCATTAACCGCCTCGGATTCCCCACGGCCGTCCCTGAATCCATCGCCCACGAAGCCGCCCAATACCCTCGCGACTTCCTCCTCGATGGTGAAGCCGTGGGAGACACCTTCCATGCCTTCGACTTGCTCACCATCGGCCCCGAGGACACGCGTCCTTTGGGCTTCGCGGTGCGCTACTTGCGGATGCGCGACATGCTCAACGCCTTCGACCATCCGCACATCCGTTTGGTCGAGGTCATCTTCCCATCTGAAACGGCTGGCCAGCTCCAGCGGTTCAAGCAGGATGGAAAGGAAGGCGTGGTGTTCAAACACAAGGACGCGCCGTACACTTCCGGCCGCCCCAACAGTGGTGGCTGCCAGTTCAAGTACAAGTTCCACGAGACAGCTTCGTTCATCGTCACCAAGGTGAACGACAAGCGCAGCGTTTCATTGATCCTGTTCGAGGGCGACAAAGTACGCCCTGCTGGCAACGTCACCATTCCACCCAACCACGATGTTCCTGACCCAGGAGCCGTGGTGGAGTGCCGCTACCTGTACGCATTCAAGGAATCCGGCAGCATCTACCAGCCGGTTTATCTTGGAGCTCGTCCCGACATTCGCGCCGCCGAATGCACCACCGCCCAGCTCAAATACAAAGCTGACGCTGAGGCTTAGTACAACACGACAACCCACGCTCAAGCCCAGGTGCCCTCATCGGTGCCTGGACTTGTTTGCGTACAATCCCAAAGCCCACACTCATGAATCCCATCTCACTGCCCATTGCGGAATTGAAACCCGCCCTCGTGGGACTCGGCAAAGTGATCAACCCACGATCCACGCTGCCCGTCCTGCAGCACGTTAAAGTCGAGCGTACGACCGAAGGTTGGGTCGCTCTCACGAGCAGCGATCTCGACCGTTTTGTCACCGTCCGGCTCGAACAACCCTCCACAGGGCCTGCCATGGCCGTGCTCGTCCCCCATGATCAGCTCGTTCAGCTCACCAAGAACAGCGACCGCAACGAGCACCTGCTCATCGACTCCACGCCGGGCGGTCCCGTCATCAAATTCGCCCTGGCTCAGAGCCTCGGTGAACAGAAGGTAAAGCCCCTCCCGCTGACGGAGTTCCCGGTGACGCCGCGCATCCAGGCCGAGGCCGTTCCTCTGCCGACAGAGCTGCGCCGCTCCATCCACGAAGCGATGGAGTGCGCCAGCCTCGACGAAACGCGCTACGTTCTCAACGGTACGTTTATCGACGCGAGCAACCCGAAGGCCAACTACATCGTGGGTACCGATGGCAGGCATCTGTACAGCGCCAACTCCTTCGCGCTGCCGCTTAAGAACTCCGTCCTCATTCCCAACAACAAGTTCCTCGGCTGGAAGGAGTTCAACAACGACGGGGAATGGCAGCTCAAGGCAGACGACAAAACCGTCCAGATCAGCAGCCGACGCTGGCGGTTCGTCGCCAAGCAGATCGACGGCAACTATCCCGACTGGCGCGTGACGGTCCCCAATCCCAGCGACGCCAGGACTCACATCACCCTCGACCCGGCCAAACTGGACGCGCTCATCAAGCTCGTCCAGCGCATGCCCTGTCACGATCCCGACAAATACCAAACAATTGGGATGGAGTGGCAGCAGGGGCAGTTCCTGCTCCTCGGCAGGGACACCCCCGGTGGTTCATGGACTCGTGTTCCAGTCCTCGATGCCAAAGTCGAAGGCCAGGAGGTTTCCATCTTCCTGTGTCGGCGCTTTCTCATCAAGGCGCTCGAATACGGCCTCAACACCATCAGCCTTAACGAGGAAATTAATACTCTGCGGTTCCACAACAAAGGCCGGCAAATGATCGTGATGCCCCTGCGCTCCGATGGCCCCGCCTCCAGACAATCAGCAACCCCACAACCCGCACCGGTGAACCCGCCGCCATCTCGGCCTGTTCCGCCGCCTGCTCCACCACCCCAACCCATGATCACCCATCCCACCTCCGAAGGGCCTGCACCCGGCGAGCCCAAAAGCGCCACGGAAGAAGTCATCGACCTGACCTTGCTACTCCGGGACAAGCTCAACGAAGGCTTCAATCTGCTGCGTGAGCTCTCCCTGAAGCTGAAAGTCATCAACCGTGACCAGAAGACGAGCACGCGGGAGCTGAATTCCGTTCGCTCCACCCTTCGCTCACTGCAAGGCCTCAAGCTGTAACCCAACACTCAACCTCACGGAGCCAGGCGTGCCTCATTAGCGCGCCTGGCTGCTGTCTTTTTATGAAACGCATCTCGTCCATCGTTTTCGACAGGCACGAGCGTCCCAAGCGAGCCACCATCATCACCCCGCTCGGCACCATCAAAGTCGAGTGGCGGGAAGCGGCTGGTGACCGCTACTGGACCAGCTCAGGCGAGCTGCCAGCCAAGCAGCTCGCCGTGCCCGTCATCCAAAGAATCGAGCGTCTCTTTTGCTGACGCTATCAACCTCAAACCCATTCCACGATCATGATTGCAAATCTCGAACCTGAAGTCCCGACGTCCATCCAACGCCTCCATCCTAATCTCATCCTCCATTGCGGCGCTCGTGCCGCTGAACGAAAGGAAATCATCGCAGTCCCCACCCCACGTCCCACTGGAAGCTGGAGTCCCATCCCGCACATCGAGCTGGTGAAGCAGGTGGAAGGCACCCTCCATAGCAACGGCCTTGTCGTCGGCACCCAGGCCCACAGCCTGACACACGATGGCATGCGCTACTTTGGCCTCATGGAAATCCAGCGCCGTGAACACGACAAGGATTATTGCTGGGTCCTCGGCCTGCGCAACAGTCACGACAAAACCTTCCCCGCCGGAATCGTGGCCGGATCATCTGTGTTTTGCTGCGACAATCTCGCGTTTTACGGTGAGGTCAAACTCGCCCGCAAGCACACCCGGTTCATCCTCCGTGACCTTCCCGGCCTCGTGCAGAGCGCCGTGGGCAGGCTGATGGAACGCTGGCACCATCAGGACAGACGCATAGCCAGCTACAAGCTCGCAGACCTCGACGACCGTACGGCCCACGATCTCGTGGTTCGCGCCCTGGATGTCGGTGTCTGCCCCAACCGGCACATTCCGCTGGTGCTGCATGAATGGCGACAGCCACGTCATGAGGCGTTCCAGCCTAGGAACGTCTGGAGCCTCTTTAATGCGTTCACCGAAACGCTGAAGGGCAACCTCACCGAACTACCGAAACGTACCGAGGCACTGCATGGCCTCTTCGACACGCATGTTGGACTTTCGGCATGAAAAAAGCAGGCTCGAAGATGGCGGCAAGCCATCTTCGAGTTCTTTTTTAGCTATGACTATCATCTTCAAAGGAATAGCGATGCTCTGCCCTGCTCTTTCCAGCCGGAGATCAACTAGCCTACATGCCAGCCAGCAAATCGGGCCAGGAGCAGTCAAGCGCCTTGCGAAGTCGGGCGAGCATTTCTACGCCTGGGTTCGCTGCTCCTGCCTCAATTCGTTGAAGCTGCCGTCGATCTATCTGCGACTGGTCAGCAAGCTCTTCCTGCGTCAATCCAAGCGCCATCCGTAACCGGTTGACGTTTCGTCCAAGGATTTGCCGAGTGCGCAGTGCCACGAAGGCGATTAATGACTAAAGCGGCAAAATTGTCGGCGGCAGGAATGTCGCTTTTGTGCTTGCATCCAAAAATTACCAGGGCAAGCATGCGCCGATTAAAGAAGGCAATCCAAAACTCAGGCCGCTTCCGCACAAACAGTTTCGCTTAATCCTTACCCGCAATTTGGGTTGCTGATGATTCACCTGCAAAAGGCACAACTATATGAAAGCAAAAATGAAATGGATCGTCATCATCTTCCTGAGCGCCATGCTCACGACTGTCACAGTCGCAAAAGACACTGCGCTTTGGGATGGCACATGCCGCAATGTAACTCATCAACTTGATGGATACCTGAAATTGTTCATCCAGCAGGATGGCTCTCGAATATCCGGCTACATTTCCATCAGTGGTTGGCTCACCGGCAGCGCGGAGATCAATGGAAGACGCGACGGAAACACAATTTCCTTTGTCAGCAAAGATCCGGCGGGAGTGCGGATTGAATGGAGCGGCATAGTGCGGGGTGATATTCTCGATGGGGAGTACGTCGTTGATCCAAATGTCAGTTCAGGCTTAGGCCGTCAAGTCGGCGAATTCAAAGTTGCTCTTGCTGACAAGCATCAAGATGGCGTTCCGGAGTCCGAGGCAGCTTTTCGTAAACTTTTTATGTTGGGCTTGGAAGCGGAGTTGAATGCACCAATCAGGCTCGACAATGGAACCATGGAGTTCGGAGCAAACAGCATTTTCCAGTCAATCCACCCGGTGGGGACTGGTGTCAGCGTGAGAGTCACTGAGATTGATATTGACTGGAAAGAAAACGCGACTCGAAAAGACGCCAAAGACATCCGAAAATATACAATTGCATACACTCTCTACTGGCATGGACTCATCACTCCCACCGGTTGGACCAAAATGTCACTGACTTACAATGCCAACCTTGGACAGGTCACAGAGCACAAAATCATTCAGTCAACTGGCACCACCAACAAGGAAGCGAAAGATATGGCATTTGGGATTGGTGTTGTAATCGGTCAGGCAGCTATGGAAGCATTTTTGAACAGCAAGTAGGCCTCGCGGGTGGCCGATTCCCCTCATACGACGGCACTCTGGGGCGAAGCGTGACGGTCCGAGCCTAATCAGCAGCTCAGACTTTGTTCGGTGACGTTTAACGGGGCTGCGCTTGATAATTGAGCAAATTCTCAATGTCTCCCGATGCGCAGGGCTGCGCAGAAGAAAGGTTAGCCCTCGCAGACGCGGCGACACGAAGCTTCAAAGCAACACCCTTGACCTTTTTGTCAGGTCAGCGACTATTGGCTCTCCGCCGATGAAACGCTTTTGGCAAATCCTCGCACTCGTACTGCTGGCACTCATGGTGCCAGCTTCGGTGTGCTGTTTGGGAGTGGAAGTCTTGACCGAGCATCATTGTGACTGCTGCGGTGAAACGGAACATCAGTCAGAGGCTCCCTGTCTGCCGGATTGTCCCAGCGACACCATCTCCCGTAGCCAGGTGCCTGTTTCGGTCACGATGCCGCAAATGCAGATGGTCGAGATCACAGATCTCATTCAGGCGATGCTGCGTTTGAATGATTTGGCTGCGGTGAGTGCCGCGCCAATGCCTTTGATGACTACCGCGCCGCCGCATTTGCGGACGACATGGGTGTTTGTGAGCCGTGCGGCATTGCCTGCACGTGCCCCTTCGGCTCTGGCCTGATTTCTCCGTGCGTAGCACCGCCCCAAGGGTGGTGAATGAATGCGCCGGAGTGATGCACGCTCCTGATCAGCGGTGTGCATCTGTCTTCCTCATTTCGAGGTTGTTTCCTGCTTTTGCCTGCCACTCAAACCGTTCCCATCATGCGCTCCGTCCTTTATCCTTTCATTCTGTTAATCCCCCTGTCTGCGATCCTGTCAGAGGAACCGCCCACGCCTAAATCCATCGAGCATCTGGTCTCGATCACGCTTGCAGCCAACCCGGAAATTCGCTTCTACGAAGCAGAGATTGCCAAGAGCAAGGCCATGCGCAGCACGGCTGGCAGGCAGTCAAATCCCACCATCGAACTCCAATACGGAAAGAATGCACTTTACGCACCTGACGGCAGCTCCGATGGCCTAGCGTTTTCGGCCAGTCTCGCTCAACCTATCGAGTGGCCGGGGCGTCTCGGTTTACGAAAGGCCATTGCAAACCGCGATGTCTTGCTAGCCGAGCTTGGTCTGGAGCGCTTCCGTTTTCATCTCGCCTCACGTGTGCGGGTGCTGGCTTACTCACTCGCTGCACAGCAGGATGTTGCCCGTGCGGCAGGCGAAGTCGCCACTCGTTATGCCTCATTGCGAGAGGTCATGGTGCAGCGCGACTCTGCGGGCATCGCTCCGCAGTTGGAGATCGTCACCATTGAGGCGGCGGCGCTCGTGGCTGAATCGAGTGCGGCTAAAGCCGCTGTGGCCGTGCAGCAGGCATTGCTGGAATTGAACCAGCTCATGGGCCGCCGTGCTGATGCACCACTGGTGGTCCAGCGATCCGCCTTCGAGATGAAAACGGCTCCTTCGCTTGAAGGGCTGCTGATCACTGCGATGAACAATCACTATGACCTGCGCATCCGGCGCTCGGAACTAGAGCAGCAAGGCTTCAAAGTCGCGCTGGCAAAAAATGAGCGCTATCCCACGGTCACCGTCGGGCCGTTCTTCCAGCAGCAGAATGCTCCAGCACTGGAAAATCAGACGGTGATTGGCGTCGGTGTGTCATTTCCGCTTCCATCCTGGAAAAATGGCAAAGCTGAAGTCACTGCGGCTGAAGCACGCCAGATGCAGGCACAGGCAAGCCTCAGTACTGCACAGCGCCAGGTGGAGCGGCAGGTCACGGAAGCCATGCTGATATTCAAAACACAACAGACTCGCCTCGCTCTCTGGAAGAAAGATACGATGTCCAAGTTCAGCGACGCGGCAGCGCTGGCGGATCGTCATTATCGTCTAGGAGCCGTGCCAATGAGCACCTTCGTCGATTTGCAGGACAAGTATCTCGCTGCTGTGGAGGCCATCAACGACACCCAGGTCCAGGCGCTCGACGCTGCTCTCATGCTGGAGGCACTCACCGGAGCGCCTGGCAGTCTCGTCACCCTCGCTGCCCCGAAGTCATAACCGCACTCGCCCATGAAACTCATTTTGCCGTTCCTGCTCATTCCTCTTGCTGCGTTCCTTACGAATTGCAGCAAATCCACCGCCAGCATCACTAGCGATGATGACGATGCAAGCTCCTCCACTGAAAGTGGGGCTCAGTTCAAAGAAGGTCACGGTCTGTCACTCACACCGTTGATGTCAAAGGCCATCGGTTTACAAACCGCCGAAGTTCAGGAGCAAAAAATTGCACCCGTATTCACCACCGCCTTGCAGACCATGGAGCGGGGCAACATGGCCAACGGCTGGATTACCGAGCCCCAGGCCGCCCTCCTGCATCCCGGCATGGAAATGGAACTCGACTATGCGGGCGGCAAATCCACCGGCAAAGTGCTTCGTCTTGAAAACTCACCCTATGCGACACTGGGTGATTTTGAAATCACCGTGCAGACCGTCGCACCCATCGACGCTGGAACCGCAATAACCGCGACGTTTCACTTTCCGGCTGGCGATGCCGTGCCCTCGATTCCGAAAAGCGCTCTCCTGACAACGGCGGAGGGCATCTTCGTATATGCGAAAAACGATCAGTTCTATCTGCGCACACCCGTCAAAGTCGGCGCAAGGAGCAGCGAAGGAGTCGAGATCACCGACGGCCTTTACGCAGGCGATGAAGTCGTCACTTCCGCAGTGATGTCCCTCTGGCTTGCGGAGCTGCAAGTCTTGCGCGGCGGCAAAGCATGCACCTGTGGCCACTGATACTATGCTCACGCACCTCATCACCCTCGCCATGCGGCAACGGTCAGCAGTGTTGCTCGCCATGCTGCTCCTCATCGGGATCGGTTCATGGTCGGCCATCAACCTGCCGATTGATGCCGTGCCAGACATCACGAATCCGCAGGTGCAGATCAATACCGCTGTCTCCGCGCTTGCGCCGGAGGAGATCGAAAAGCTCATCACCTTTCCTATCGAGATGGAAATGGCCGGCCTGCCGGGCATGGTAGAACTGCGCTCACTGTCCAAATTTGGACTTTCACAGGTCACGATGATTTTCCACGATGATGTGGACATCTACCGTACACGTCAGCTCGTCACCGAACGGCTGCAAGGCGTGCTCGATGAACTGCCTCCTGGTCTCGCGCCGAAGCTCGCCCCAGTCGCAACAGGCCTTGGCGAAATCTTTTATTACAGCCTCGACTACACTGAAGAGGCGAAGACCCGTCCTGCCACACGGGAGGAACAGCTCATGGCCCTGGCACAAATTCAAGAGTATCAGGTGAAGCCCTTGCTGCGCGGCACACCTGGCGTCGCCGAGGTGAACACCAGTGGCGGCTATCGCAAGCAGATCGTCATCCAGCCTGATCCCACCCGCCTTGCCGCACGCGGTCTTTCGCTTGCCACGCTTGCCGAGATCGTGCAGCAGCACACACGCAATGCCGGTGGTGGCTACGTCGAGATCGGCGGCGAGCAGTTGATCGTCCGAGCCGCCAGCCGGGTGAACGAGATCGAGCAGATTCTTGCCATCCCCTTAAAATTTGCCGGAGGTGTGAGCCCCATCCTGCTGAGTGAAGTTGCCACTGTGAGTATCGGTTCGGCCTTTCGCACCGGCGCAGCCACCGATGATGGTCGCGAAGCGCTTGTGGGTGCCACCATCATGCTTGCCGGTGAAAACTCCCGTCTCGTGGCCCAGGCAGTGCGTGCCCGCCTTTCCGAAATCCAGGAAAAGCTGCCTCAGGGCGTCGTCATCCGCACCTTGTATGATCGCAGTGATCTCGTTAGCCGCACCATCGGCACCGTTGAGAAAAATCTGGTCGAAGGGGCCGTGCTCGTCGTCGTGGTGCTTTTTGCACTGCTCGGCAACTTTCGCGCCGCCTTCATCGTCGCGCTCGTCATCCCCCTGTCCATGCTTGTGGCGATGACGGGCATGGTTCACTGGCGAATCAGCGGGAATTTGATGAGCCTTGGTGCCATTGATTTCGGCCTCATCATTGATGGCGCGGTCGTCATGGTGGAAAACATCGTGCGTCATCTCGGCGAAAGACAGCATGCGCTGGGACGCAGGCTCACTGTCAGTGAGCGCACCGAAGAGGTGCTCAAGTCTGCCAAGGAAGTAGCCAATCCGATGTTTTTTGGTGTGCTTATCATCACGGTTGTCTATGTGCCCATCCTCGCCTTGCAGGGCATTGAGGGGAAAATGTTCAAGCCTATGGCGCTGGTGGTCATGCTCGCGCTCGGGGGTTCGCTCGCTCTTGCTGTCACCCTGATGCCTGTGTTGTGCTCCTTTCTGCTCGGCGGCAAGATCCAGGAGAAAGACAACTGGCTCGTGACTCTCACGAAGAGCCTCTATACCCCGTTGCTGCGCTTTGGCCTGCGTTTCCGTCTGCTCATCGTGCTGCCCATGCTCCTGTTGTTTGGCTCCTCGCTGTGGGTGCTCTCACGGCTCGGCTCCGAGTTCATTCCGCAGCTTGATGAGGGCGACTTCTCCTTTCAGCTCATTCGCAGCAGCAGTGCCGGGATTACTGCTTCCATCGACCTGCAAAAGCAGAGCGAAGCCCTCATCCGGCGCGACTTCCCCGAGGTAAAGGAAATGTTTTCACGCATCGGCACTGCGGAGATTGCCACCGACCCGATGAATCCTAATGTCGCCGACACCTACCTGATGCTCAAACCACGCGAACAGTGGCGCAAGGAAGATGGAAGACCCATAGGTAAGGAAAAGCTAGGCGAACTCATGCGCAAGGCATTGCTCAGTCAGGTGCCAGGCCAGAATGTGCTCGTCACCCAGCCCATCCAGATGCGCTTCAACGAGATCATGGCCGGAGCACGTGCCGACCTCGTATGCAAAATTTTCGGCGACAGCTATGACGAGCTGGAGCGCATCGCCGGAGAGGTTCGTGCCGCGATCACCGCCGTTCGCGGTGGTGGTGAGACGGAGTTCGACAGCATTGGGAAGAATCCCATGATTGAAATTCAGCCCGACCGTGCTGCGCTGCGCAAATACAACGTCCACACCGAAGAATTGAACCGCATGGTCGAAACCGCGCTGGCTGGTGATGAGGTTGGCCTCGTTATCGACGGAAACAAACGCAGTCCCATCGTTGTGCGTCTTGCCGAGGATCGACGTAGCGATCTAGAAGCGCTCAAGCGTCTCGCCGTGCCCACCGATGGCGGCGGCATGCTGGCGCTCGGCCAGATCGCCAAGATCGTTCTTGTACCTCAGCCCGTGCAGATTGCCCGCGAGAAAACCCAGCGCCGCGTCAGCATCCTTATCAACGTGCGTGGCCGTGATACCTCAGGCTTCGTCGCGGAAGCCACGCAGGCCATCCGCGAGAAAGTGAAGTTCCCTGACGGCTATTACTTTGAATTTGGCGGTCAGTTTAAAAACCTTCAGGAAGCCAAAGCGCGACTCACCATTGTGGTCCCGCTTGCGCTTGGCACCATTTTTGTGCTCATCTTCCTCAGCTTCGGCTCATTCCGGCAGGCCATGCTCATCTTTATGTGTGTGCCTCTGGCGGTCACGGGCGGCATCTTCGCCCTACACCTGCGGGGCATGCCGTTTACCATCAGTGCTGCGGTTGGCTTCATCGCTTTGAGCGGGATTGCCGTCTTGAATGGCATCATGCTTATCAGCTACATCAACCAGCTCCGCAGTGAGGGCCGCGAACTGCGGGATGCCGTTGTCGAAGGCACGCTCACCCGGCTTCGCCCCAAGCTCATGACCGCGCTCGTCGCCAGCCTCGGTTTTGTCCCGATGGCGCTCGCCGACGGTGCTGGAGCGGAAGTCCAGCGCCCCATCGCCACCGTCGTCATCGGCGGCATCGTCACCTCCACTTTCCTCACCCTGCTCGTCGTGCCCGTGCTCTACGACTGGATCGAACGGAAAACCAAACCCACAACAAACACACCATGAAAACACTTCTAAACCTCCTCATCATCGCCGCTCTCACCTCCACTTCCGCTTTTGCCGACCTCAAGGTCAAAGCCGGCCCGCGCAGAGGCCTGCTTATGGATCTCGGAACATCGCAAGCTGAGTTCTTTGTCGAAAAAGACCGCAGTATCAGCTTCGCGCTTTATGACGCCGCGATGAAACCTCAGCCGGTCACCGGCGAAGTCATCACTGCCACGGCTGAAACGCCGGGCGGCAAGACGAAGATTGAATTCGAAAAGAAAGGTGACCTGCTCGTTTCCAAAACCCCGCTGCCGGAAGGTGTAGGCTATCAAGTCGTTGTCCAAGCCAAGGCCAGCCCTGAAGCCAAGCCCAAAAATTTCCGCATTAAACTCCAGCTCCATACCTGTGAAAAATGCGGCAACCCCGAATATGCATGTACCTGCGATGAATGACTTGGTGAACCGCCTGGAGGCTTGTCATGAGGCCAGAAGTCCAAAAATTGACATTGAACAAATTCAACTCCTCCCCCATCATACCTGAGCCATGTCACTTCTCCGCAAGCGCATTCTCCCCATGCTGACCATTTTGGTCGTGGCATGTGCGCAGGTGTTTGGGATGCAGCACGGGTTTGTGTGTGATCATCATGGAGCGAGGGTCGTAACGGATGCGGAGCACTGCCATCATGAGAAGGAAGCCGGAAAGACAGGCTTTGCTATATGCTCTGAGGACTCACACGAGGATGACAGTGAGCATGAGGACACAGAGCATCATGCTCCTTTGACTGTTGATTTGCTGGCCAGCGCCACAGGTTTGGCAACCGTTTCCATCCCGGCTTTTGTGGCCGTGCAAGTGGCAGAAAATCCAGGTCATGAGTGGGTGTTGATTCAGACTCTCGCGGTGAATGAAATGATGATCACCCCCCGCGACACCGGGGGTGAGAGTCCGCCACCTGCGGCATTGCAGGTGGCCCGCTGCATGGTGATTTTGGTTTGAGAGAAGTCTGCGCTGCCGTCCACGACTGACGGCTGACGGCGCTCCGATTTTCTCTCCGTTGCTCAGGCATGGCATGTCCACGCCTACAAACTTTAAACCACTCTGTCTATGTTTCGATCATCCTTTCTATCTACGTCTTTAATTTTAGCTGTCGCCTCATCGGCATCGGCTCTTACCATCACACTTGCTGACATTGGTCCACGGGTTCATTCGTCGAATCCATCCCTCAAGGCTGCCCGCATCATCGTGGAGGAGGCACGCGGTCGCCAGCTTGGTTCAGGTCGTCTTTCCAATCCGACGCTGAGCATGGACTGGCGCACAGAGAGCAAAGTCGAGCCAGGCAGCGCATTGCTTGCCTTCGAGCAGGCGTTCCCCATCACGCGACGCCTAAGCCTCGAAAAAAAGCTAACCAGCCAGATCATCACCACTTCTGAACTGGAGGTGCGTGATGCGGAGCGCCGCATGATCGCAACAGCACAAAGCCTGGCTGTCCAACTGCTGGCACTGGATAAACAACGCGCATTGCGCCAACAGCAGATCGCCCTGGCAACCAAGCTTTCTGACTATGCGAAAGGCAGGGCCAAAGCAGGCGAAATTTCCGTCCTAGACGTGGCGCAGATCGGGTTGGATGCGCAACGTCTGACGGTGGATTCACAGCGCATCGAAGCACTGCACACCAGCCTGTTGGGGGAGCTCAAGACTATGCTTGACTTGCCACCTGCGGATTCCCTGACCCTCTCTGGTGACTTGTCTGCCATCTCTTTGCCCGCCATCACAAACGTGTTAAACCAGCGCGCCGACTACCAGCTCGCGCAGACCAAGATGGCGGCGGCGCAAACGGATGCAGATCTTGCGAAAGCGAAACGGTTGCAAGACGTGACGCTGGGGTTCATCGGAGGCCCGGAGCAACAGTATGTTCAAGGCACCGGCGAACAGCGCACAGGCTTCATTGGCTTCCGCATCTCTCTTCCTCTTCCTTTCTGGAATCGAAATCAGGGAGAGATCGCGGAGAAAACCGCCGTAAAAAAAAGGGTGGCGCTGGAGCGGGATGCTCTGGGCAAAAGGATCATCAATGAAGCTGATACGGCACGCGGTGAAATGCTCATCAACGCCCGCCTTGCGAAGGAGACGAAAGACACTCTCCTGCCCCTCGCTCTGCAACAAACCGCGCAGTTGGAGAAAGCTTACGAAAGCGGCCAGGCTGATTTGATGACCGTGCTCCGTGCGCGTGAACAACGCCTGCAATTGGAGGCCTCCTCTCTGGACGCTCTGAGGGATTTCCATCTGGCCCGCATCCGCTACGAGGCTGCCATCGGCAAACATGCGCCTGTGGTTCCCGCCATGTCTATCAATCACTAATTATATGCCCCAGTTCCGACTTTTCATGAAAACACGTACTTTCAAATTCTTGTTCCTCGGCCTTGCCATGTCAGGCATGGCGTTCGCCGAAAGCGATCCAAAACGCGCCGCGAACACTGTGGTGCTGGATGAAACCGGTGTGAAAAACCTCCGCATCGAAACTGTTGAGGTCGAGGAAACCGATTTCGAGGCCACTATCTTCTCATTGGGCCGCATCGAAGCCATTCCGAGCAAGATTGCCGCCGTGAGCAGCCGCATTTCGGGACGCATTGTGGAACTGAAGATCGCTCCTGGTGACATGGTGAAGAAAGATGACGAAGTGGGGAAGATCGAGAGCCGCCAGCCCGGTGATCCGCCTCCTGTCATACCGCTTAAAGCTCCACTCAGCGGCTTGGTGACGCGGGTCGATGCCCGCCTCGGCGATCCACTCGACCCGGAGAAGGCGCTGCTGGAAATCACTGATCTCAGCGAGGTCTATGCAGTAGCCCGTGTTCCCGAACATCAGGCCGGACGTATGAAATCTGGCACTGAGGCTCATATCAAAGTGGCCGCGCTGCCAAACGAAAAATTCAACGGTGAATTGCTGCGTTTTGGAACCAGTGCAGACAAGGAAAGTGGTACCATTGATGCCATCTTCCGCCTTACCAATCCCGGCGGACTGCTGCGGGCTGGTATGCGTGCGGAGTTCTCCATTGTGATGAGCAAGCGCAGCACTGTGGTTAGCGTACCTCGCGCTGCCTTGCAGGGCGAGTCCAGCAACCGCTTTGTCTATGTGAAGGACTTCGATCTGCCGAATGCCTTTGTAAAAACCCAGGTGCAGGTTGGTGAGATCAATGACCGGTTTGTCGAAATCACCAAAGGCCTGCTTCCAGCGGATGAAGTCGTCACGCGTGGGGCCTATTCCCTGTCCTTTGCCGGAGCCAGCAGCGTCTCGCTCAAAGAAGCGTTGGATGCGGCACACGGACATGAGCATGCGGAAGACGGCTCTGAGCTGACACCGGAGAAGAAAGCCGAGATGGAGGCAAAGAAAGGCAGCGTAGCAGGCGGCCATGCACACGCGGAAGAAGGAGTGAGTTCCATGTGGATGTATGCCAGCCTCGCTCTTCTGGTTTTGCTGCTGCTATCTCTGTTCGTCAGAAAATCAGCAAGCCCCTCTGATGAGGATGAAGCTGCTGCACAGAAACCTATCAAAAAGGAGGCTCACTAGCCATGCTCAACAAGCTGATTCACTGGTCGCTTGCGAACCGGGCGGTCATCATTGGAGTCTCGCTCATCCTCATGGTGATGGGCATACGCACGGCCACTGAGCTGCCTGTGGAGGTGCTGCCGGATCTGACAAAGCCAACGGTCATCATACTCACGGAAGCCCCTGGCCTTGCGCCGGAGGAGGTGGAAATGCGTGTTACACAGCCGATGGAGAGCGCGCTCATGGGCGTGGCGGGGCTCACTCGCCTCCGCTCAAACTCTGACGTGTCGCTCTCGCTTGTCTACGCCGAGTTCGGCTGGGACACTGACATTTACAAAGCCCGCATGCTCGTGCAGGAGCGACTGCAAAGCGTGAGAGGTCAGTTGCCCTCAGGCGTGCAGCCCTTCATGACACCAGTGGCCTCTCTGATGGGAGAAATTTTGCTCGTCGGTGTACGCTCGACGACCAAGGAGGGCGAACCCGGCCACATCCCGCCGCGTGAAGTGCGTTCACTGACGGACTGGACCATCAAACGGCGTCTGCAAAGCATCTCCGGCATCGCCGAAATCCTCAACATGGGCGGCGGTGTGAAGCAAATTGAGATCCAGCCCGATCCTTACAAGATGCAGGCCAACGGCGTCAGCTATGACGAGTTGGAGCGTGCCGCCACCGAAGCGGCCAACACGACCACAGGCGGCTTTCTCAATACAGGCTCCACCGAGATCATGGTCCGCAATCTGGCGATGACCGTGGAGCTGGACGACATCGCCCGCACGATTATCAAGAAAATTAACGACCGTCCTATCGCCATCGGGGATGTGGCAAACGTCGTCTGGGGCATCGAACCCATGCGCGGGGATGCCACCGTTAGCCAAGCGCCGGAGAAATCACCGACTTACGGCGTCATCATGTCCATCACCAAGGCTCCAGGGTTCGACACTCGAAAGCTCACGGAGCAAATCAAGGCAGCGCTAGAAGAGCTTCAAGGAACCTTTCCAAAAGGCGTTGAAACCACACTGCTGTTTCAGCAGAAAGACTTCATCGATCACGCCATCGGCAATCTTGCCGACGCCATTCGCGACGGAGCGATCATGGTCACCATCGTGCTGTTTCTGTTTCTGCTGAACTTTCGCACAACCTTCATCACGTTGATGGCGATGCCGCTGTCCTTTGGCATCACCCTGCTTGTCTTCAAATGGTTTGGCATTAGCGTGAACTCCATGACACTCGGCGGCCTCGCTGTTGCCATCGGCATGGTCGTGGATGATGCAATTGTGGATGTAGAGAATGTCTTCCGACGACTGCGGGAAAATGCCGCTCTGCCAAATCCACATCCACGACTGAAGGTGATCGCCAAAGCCTCGGGCGAAGTGCGAAACTCCATCCTTTATGCTACAATCCTCATTATTCTAGTGTTCCTGCCGTTGCTTGGCTTGACCGGTGTGGAGGGCAAATTGTTCGCTCCTATTGCCATCGCCACCATCATTTCGATGATCGCCTCTTTCATCGTTTCGCTCACTGCCATCCCGGTGCTGTGCTCGATGCTTCTGAACCCTGCCGCAGGCCATGCGCACAAGGACGGCTTCATCACCCGCAATATGAAGTGGCTGCTGGAGCACACGCTGTTGCGCTTCGCACTCAATCAGCCCCTTGTCGTCCTCACCATCGCAATGGTGCTTCTGATCGGCGCATTCTCGCTGTATCCAAAAATGAACAAGGATTTCCTGCCCAAGTTTCAAGAGGAGACAGCGCTAGTAGCCGCCACCACCGCGCCTGGCACCTCGCTGGAGGAGATGAACAAAATCTCCGATGTCATCGAGCAGCAGATCCTAACCGTGCCGGAAGTTCGCAAAGTGGGCCGCCGTCTGGGCCGTGCAGAACGTGGAGATCACGTCGTTCCCGTATCCACTGCCGAGTTTGATGTGGATTTCCGCGAGATCGAAAATGAGAACCAAACCAAAGGTCGCAATCGCAAGGAGATTCTTGATGACATCAATAAGAAGATCAAAAGCGTCCCAGGTGTCTTTGCTGTTGTGAGCGGCCCGTTAGCTGATCGCATCGGCCACATGATGAGTGGCGTCTCTGCGCCCGTGGCAGTCAAGGTTTTCGGCCCTGATCTCGACAGACTACGCCAGCTAGGCATAGAAATTCAGACCATCGCCAAATCCATCCCCGGATTTCAAGACTGCAAACTCGACCAGACCTCCTCCATCCCGCAGCTCCGGATCGAAGCGGATCGTGACCGCGCCAAAGCGTATGGCATCGCGCCTGGCAAACTCAATGACCAGCTCTCCAGCCTCATCGGGGGCAAAACAGTTGCTGAACTGCGCGAAGGCCAGCGGCGTGTCAATCTTGTTATGCGGCTGCCGGTCGAGTGGCGTGATTCACCAGACAAAATTGCTGAGCTGCCTATCGAGATGCAGGATGATGGCGATGGTCGGCATGTTCAGCGCATTCCCTTGTCACTGGTTGCCGATGTACGCGAGGCCAAGGGCCCGAACGTCATCTTCCGAGAGAACAGCCAGCGCCGCTTCGCTCTCGCCATCAAGCCCACCGTGCGAGATGTGTCGAACCTCGTCGTGAAACTGCGGGAGGAAGTCACCGCCAAGGTGAAGCTGCCCGAAGGCTACTTCATCACCTTTGAGGGTGAGTTTCAGGCACAACAGGAAGCCACACAACGCATTGCGGTTTTCTCCTCCATTGTCTTTGTGGCTGTCTTCCTCATGCTCTACGGTTATTTCCGCAGTGCTTCGCTTGCTTTACAAGTGCTGGTGAACATCCCGCTGGCGCTCATGGGAGGCCTCGTCTTCACCTACTTTAAGCTGAACAACATCAGCATCGCGACGCTCGTCGGATTCATCGCTGTTGGTGGTGTGGCGGCGCGCAACGGCATCATGATGATTTCGCATTATCTCCACCTCATGACACATGAGGGCGAAGGGTTCACCCGCAAAATGATCGTGCGTGGCACGCTGGAGCGGTTGGTGCCTGTGCTGATGACGGCCCTCTCCGCTGGCATCGGCCTTATCCCGCTAGTCCTCGCGGCGGATCAGCCGGGCAAAGAGATTCTTCACCCCGTGGCCATCGTCATCGTCGGCGGACTCATCTCTTCCACTTTTCTCGATATGGCGATAACTCCCGCGATGTTTTGGCTGATTGGCCGAAAGGCTGCCGCCAAGGCCATCGAGAACGAAGCCCCTGCATCTCACTAATTTCCAACGCGACGGAGCCCCAAGCTTTCGACGCGAAGGCAAAACCAAACCAGAATACCAACATACCATGAAAAAGCTGCTCACCACCACCCTGTTCATTCTCTCTCTGGCTTTCACCGCCAGCGCCGCCGACAAAGACAAACACGATCACGAAACCAAGGCTGGCCCAACTGGCGGCAGGCTCATTACTGAAGTCGAACCCCATGTCGAGTTCTTCGTTAACAAGGATAAAAAGGTCGAAATCCGCTTCATTGATGACGCCATGAAGGTTGTGGCCCCTGGCACTCAGGTCATCAGCGTCACCCTTGGCGACCGCTCAGCTCCTACTAAACTGAACTTCACCAAAGATGGCGAAAAGCTGATCTCTGACAAAGCCGTCCCTGAAGGCAACGACCTCCCCACCGTGGTGCAAATCCGCGAGAAAGAAGGTGCCAAAGCCATCAATGAAAAGTTCAACCTTAACCTTAACGACTGCCCCACCTGCAAGAACAAGGAATACGCCTGCACCTGTGCGCACGGCGACGAGGAGAAAAAGAAATAACTGCACGACCGCAATCCGCAGTGCCGCTCGCCATTGGGGCGGCGCTGCTAGATCATTCGCCACCATGAACACATTCATCAAAATGGGCCTCCTGGTGCTTGTCGTTCTTTGCGTGGTGCCCGTCCACGCCGGGGTCGTGCCTCCGCGCGGCACCTGTATGACTGGCGTAATCCAAAGCGTCGATCATGCCAGCCGATGGATCGTCTTCGCGCAGAATGGCGGCCCAGTGCGCAGATTTGTTTACAGTCAGTGGGCCAAGTTCTGGCATGATGCCATAGAGGCTTCTCCAGACCGTTTGAAGCCTGGCATGAAGATCCGGGTCGATTTCCATAACCCGTTTTTCGGCCCCGATTTCGTCAGGCGGATAGAACTGCTGGAGCCAACGAACGGCGCAGGCGGCAAAAACCCGAAATGAGAGCAGAACACGATGCCGCATGAACCACCATCCTCACTCACATCGCTGGCGAAAGCGGCGCTTTATTTGTCGTTTGCCACGCTGGTCATCTTCTACTCCGGCGTACTGACCGGTGTCCTCACTTCACACCAACCAGGGGCGGTCATGGGCGATAGGATCGCCTTCATCCTCTGCCGCATCCTCAGTCCGGTGCTTGCCTTCAGTGCATGGCTGCTGGGTTTCATCGCAGTGCTGCGGCATCCCGGTGGCTCCACCTGGAGCGCCGTCACTGTCATGGTGCTCATCCTGATTTTCATACTGCTCCTTTGTTACAGCGCCTTGCTTGGCACCGCCGCTTTTCATCCAACCCATTGAGCCATAAACAATCAAAGCAACTTCCCCTATTAATTATGAACACCGAAAACCACGACGAATCCGAATCGAAATCCTGCTCTTCCTGCGAGCACGGACACGATGACACATCCTTGCCACGCAATGCACTGGTCATAACCTCCGGCGCTTTGCTCGCATGCGGTCTGCTGCTGCAATGGTTTAAGCTCGGACCACCAATGCTGCAAACTGTGAGCTTTGCCCTCGCCACTCTGGCGGGAGGCTTGCTAGTGGTTCCTGCGGCGTTCGGGGCACTCCTGAAGCTGCGTCTGGACATGAATGTGCTCATGACCGTGGCCGTAACGGGTGCGTGGCTCGTTGGTGAAGGTGCTGAAGGTGCCGCTGTGGTATTTCTCTTTGCCCTGTCGGAACTGCTCGAATCCTGGAGTGTCGGCAGAGCCAGACGGGCCGTGGCCTCGCTGCTCAAGCTCACACCAGAAACAGCCTTGGTGCGAGATGCGACGGGTGCTTTTAAAGAAACACCTGTAGCGGAAGTAACTGTGGGCACAGCAATCAGTGTGCGCAGTGGCAGCCGTGTTCCCCTGGATGGCAAGGTCATCACAGGCGATTCCGCTGTGAATCAAGCCCCCATTACTGGAGAGTCCGTGCCTGTAGAGAAAAAGCCCGGAGATCCCGTGTTTGCAGGCACCATTAATGGCGAGGGATCACTACTCGTGGAAGTCACCAAAGCAGCAAATGACTCCACGCTCGCGCGCATCATCAAACTTGTTGCGGAAGCTGAGGAGCAAAAGGCTCCCACACAACGCTTCGTGGACAAATTTGCCCTCATCTACACTCCTGCGGTGTTTGTCTGCGCGGTGCTCGTGGCTGTGCTGCCACCGTTACTAATGGCGGGTTCATGGTCGGAATGGGGGTATCGTGCGCTCGTACTGCTCGTCATCGCCTGTCCTTGTGCGCTCGTCATTGCGACGCCTGTTTCGATTGTCTCCGGTCTTACCGCACTCGCAAGACGCGGCGTGCTTATCAAGGGCGGTGCATATTTGGAGGCCGTGGGTAAACTGCGTGCTCTCGCGGTGGACAAGACCGGCACCATCACCCAGGGAAAACCGCAGGTGAGCGGCATCATCCCTTTTGGTGATTTGACTGAAGATGAGGTGCTGCGCCGGGCGGCTGCGATTGACACTCATTCCGAGCACCCGCTGGCGAAGGCAGTGGTTGCCGCAGCACAGAGCAAAAAGATCTCATGGAGTGAGTCATTGCAGTATCAATCCGTCACTGGACGCGGTGCCACCGCCGTTATCGACGGACATCCGCATTTCATCGGCAATCACAAGATGGCGCACGAAATGGGAGTGTGCAGCCCTGAGATTGAAGCAAAGCTTGCCGAGATTGAGGGACGTGGTGAATCGCTTGCCATCCTCGGCCACCAACCGCATGACGGCTGTGCCGGTGCCGTTCTCGGCATTCTCAGCATCGGTGACACCATGCGCCCGGAAGTTTCCAGCGCTCTTGCGCTGCTGCACGAGTCAGGCATTGAAAAAGTCATCATGCTCAGTGGCGACAACCAGCGCACTGTCGATGCTATCGCCAGACAAGCGGGCATCGACGAGGCCCATGGCGATCTTATGCCAGAGCAAAAGATCGAACACATCCGTCGTCTCATGACCGAACACCACTACGTCGGCATGATCGGTGATGGAGTGAACGACGCCCCGGCGCTCGCTCTCGCTAGCGTCGGCATCGCCATGGGTGCCATTGGCAGCGATACGGCAATCGAGACCGCCGATATGGCCTTGATGAAAGACGACCTCACGCGTGTAGCCGAAGCCATCACTCTGGGGCGTCGCACGCTTCGCGTTATTCAGTTCAACGTCTCCTTCGCGATTGCCATCAAAGCTGTTTTCTTGATTCTCGCCTTTACCGGACATGCCAGCCTGTGGCTCGCCATCCTCGCCGATACCGGAGCCACATTGCTCGTCATCATGAACGCACTGCGTCTGCTCGGTGGAGCTGGCGCACACGATGAATCTCAATAAAATATCACCAGATCATCAGAACCATGAACAATCGAAGGAAGGAAATTGCGAAGTTCCTCTGCGGAGGAGAAGCCTTCCATGCCGTCACTCATGCCTATCTATTTGTATCGGGCACCCAGTTGACAGTCATGGGTATTACCACGACACCGACACTAAATGCGGTCTCAGTTCTCCTGAGCACGGCGATTACAATTGCGCTTGGAATCTACGCATGGCGGCCCCTGTCCCCGCGAGATCCAAGCAGGTAGTGCCGATTTCCAAAACATGGGTCACTCTCCAATTTGGTGGCCAGCCTCTCATCATTCTTCATGACCTAGAGATGTTGATTGGCGGTGCTAAGCGTTAGTCATGTTCTAAATTTGCCACCTCCAAACTTTGGCAGTCGCACCTCACGGCTTTCTGCATTTTTCCGGTTCAAACAGAGGTCACTTTTTCTTTACATTGGGACAGTTTTTAAAAACTTGGAGGGGTTGGTCAAGGAGCGGAGTTGCACTGGATGAACGCACCAAACAGCGTCCAACCAAACCAAACGACGAAATCCTGAACCAATCATGAAAACAAAATTCACCCTCCTCGCCGCCACCCTTATCGTGGGCTTCAGTGCCAGCAATGCTTCAGCCAGCCCACCCAATTGGGACTTTTATGCCACGAAAGTGACTCCTGCCGTCAAGACTGCTCACGCAGCACGCAGTCCCGGCTTCAAAGGCTGCTTTGAGACCCGCACCAACGTCACCACTGGCCCGAATAAAGGCGGCGCTCAGGCGATCCCCAGCACCGTCTGCAATACCGGGTGCAACATGCCGCATGCGGGCAATGCCTGCTCCGCCAACGCACTCAAGCACTGCACCACCAAGGGCTGATCGCCTTGCCAGTCCGCCAGACTTCGGATGATCTGGCGGATTGAGTTCAACAGATCACCCGCCACTTTCCTGCCATCATGAACGATGACGAACTCCATTCTCTGATCCGCCAGTCCCACCCCAAGCTGGAACTGCCCGCTTCCTTCAATCGTGAAGTCTGGACACGCATTGCCGTGGCTGGCAAGGAGTCCTGGAGCAGCAAGTGGCATGCGATCGCGGATGCGCTGTTTCTCTGGATTGCCAAGCCCGCCCCTGCACTGGCCCTGTTTACTGTCATGCTCATGGCTGGTGCAGGTCTTGGCGGTCTTAACGTGAAAGAGAGCAGCGCATCCGCCCAGCGCACGGCCTACCTCGCCTCAATCAACCCGCTGCACTCCGAACACCTTTCCGCCCCATAATGAAACGTGGTCTGCTGATCCTCCTCCTGGCCCTGGCAGCCTTCGCCGCTGCTTTTATCATTACTCGCAATCAATGTGAGTGCTCTGTTACAACGCACCCAGAGACACATGATGGCGGCTCCCTGCTGCCAGAATTGGAATGGTTGCGTAGCGAGTTCAAGCTCACCGACGAGCAGTTTGCAAAAGTGAAAGAACAGCACCTCGCCTATCGGCCCACATGCGAAGCCCTCTGCAAAAAAGTCGTTGCCGCCCAAAAAAGCGTGCATGCTTTGACGAAAGCTCAAAGCATCGCATCTCCTGAACTGGCAGCGGCTCTGCAAGAGCAAGCTGCGGTGCGGGTCGAATGCCAGCAGGCGATGCTCAAGCACCTGCAAAAAACCGCAGCAGTCATGTCGCCGGAGCAGGCGCGGCAATATCTCGACACCATGCTGCCGCAGGTGATCGGAAGCGAAGCTAAACACCTGCCCGACGGGCACTAACCGCTTCCACCCGTTCATGCGTGCTTCCACCGATGACGACATCTCGCTCATGCAGCAGCTCGCCAGTGGCGATGACGTTGCCTTGAACGAACTCATGGCCCGCTGGAGGGAACGTGTCGCCGCCTTTCTGCTGCGCATGATCGGCGACTATGCAACGGCCCTGGATCTCACCCAGGAAACTTTTGTGCGGCTCTACACCAGCCGTCACAGCTACCGGGCAACGGCAGCCTTTTCGACCTACCTCTTTCACATCGCGGCCAATCTCGCTCGCAGCCACGCCCGCTGGAAGGGCAGGCATCCCACAGTACCTCTCACAAACGAAGAAGGCACACTGACCCATGACCCTGTGGATTCGCAGCTTTCCCCCGATGACGCCGCTGCTCTACGAGAAAAGACCGTGCTCGTGCATAATGCCATCGCTGCGTTGCCTGCTGATCTGCGTGAGGCACTCCTGCTTTTCACTGTCGAAGACATGAGCCATGCGGAAGTGGCGACCACACTTGGCTGTTCCGTCAAAGCCGTCGAAGTCCGCATTTACCGGGCACGGCAGGCATTGAAGAAGGCACTCGCCAGTCAACACCCATGATCTTTGAAAAATGTTTGAGGGGTTGGCGTCTTTGTGGAGTTGCAGTCAGTACCCGCCCACATCAGGCGATCACAAACAACAACAGACATCCCTCCATGAAACTCACCCTCACTCTGCTTTCCACCCTGCTCCTCGGCGCAAGCATTGCCTCCGCCATTGAAGGCGTCCCGGCGACCTACCCGCTCAAAAAGTGCGTTGTCTCCGGCGAAGACCTCGGCGGCATGGGCAAGCCTTTCAAAGTCACGCACGAAGGCACGGACGTGTATCTGTGCTGCAAGTCCTGCCTGAAGGACTTCAACAAAGACCCTGCCAAGTTCGCAGCCCAGGTGAAGACGGCAGTGAAGAAATAATGCCTCACCGGCAGCCATTTCAGGTGTCTCGGCCCTCCAAAGGCCGTTGCACCTGACATAGAAACCGTCATAATCCACATCAGCATGAACCGTCCCTGGATCAGACTCGCTTTTGCCGCCTTCTTTCTGATGGCGCAGGTGATGTCGGCTGCGATTCCGGTTCGGGCTGATGCGAAGCCGGTTTGCCAGATGAAATGCTGTGCTCCTGGCGCGGCATCATGCTGCTGTGCGGAGCCCGTTGAGGCTCCTGCGCCTACCGCACCGGTCAACTCGCCACCAGTGACGGGCCACGAACTTGCCACTGTGACATGGCTGATATTCACGCCTGTATTTCCATTGGCAACTTTCAAGGCGGAACCCATTGCAGGGTCCGATATGCACAGTGTCGCCACCCAGCGGCACGTCCGCCTGACGGTGCTGTTCCGCTCCATCTTGATTTGAGTCGGCGTCTCTGACAGACGCATTGTGCCCATGCCTCGCGGTCCCATGACGGATCATGCGTGTGATGGGCTTGGTTTCACGAACCCCGCAACGACTCAAAGATCATGCACTCATCCTTTTACTGGCCCGCATTTGCGCTGGCCCTGGCGATCACGGCTCGTGCCGATGATGCCACCCCCCAATTTATCAACCGCCTCATCCATGAGGCAATCACAACCCATCCCACCATCGAAGCGGCGGAAGCACGGACGCAAGCCGCCAGATCCGCCATCGGTGCCGTGCGCCTGTGGGAAGATCCGCAGCTCGGCCTCGGCACCTTGTTTGCCAATCAAATGAACCGCCAGTTCAATGGTGACATCCTTGTGGGCGTCGATCAGATGCTGCCGCGTCCCAAGCTTTACCAGGCGGAGAAGCGACGTGCCATTGCTGAACAGCAGGTACAGCAAGCCGCCAAACGGCAGTCGGCAAACGAACTCGCTCTCTCTGTCGCGCAGGGTGTGCTGGAACTGGCGCTGGCAGATGAGGTCGTTCGCCTGCAAACGGAGAATGTGGAATGGCTGCAAACCATTGTGAAAACGGCGGAAGAACGTGCCAAAAGCCCGGATGCAACCGCCACAGAGACGCTGCGACTGGAAAGCGAACTCGCCATGCAAACGCAGACGCTGGCAGCAGCTAAACGTCAGCGGAGTCAGTATGCCACCACCTTGAGCCTGCTGCTCGGGCGCTCGGTGGAGCACCAGTGGCCACCGCTTGCACTGCCAGTCAAAGCACAGGAGGTGCTCAACGCCATCTCCCTGAAGATTCGCATGGAGTACAACAACCCCAGGCTGGCCGGCCTGCGCCATCAAGCCGAGGGCGCTCAGGCAGCAGCAGATGCCGCACGAGAGAAGCGCAAGCCGGTGTTCTCCGCCGGGGTGCAGGTCTATGGCTACTCTCAAGGGAACACCCACGATATGATGACAATGCTCACGCTCAAGATGACTTTGCCATGGTTCAATCGGTCCGCCTACAAGGCTGACGTCGCACGGGCCGAGAGCCAGCGCGATGCCGCGCAGAGTGATTTGGAAGCCGAGCAGCGCATGCTCTACACGCAGATCACCAACATGCTGACACAGGCGCAGAACAATCGCCAGCTGGCTGATGCTTATACCACTGAGGTGCTGCCCAAGGCAGAGAAGACCGTCGAGATTTTACAAAACGCCTGGGTGTCCTCCAAGGCCACGCTGCTGGAAGTTCTCGAAGCACGGCGAGCACTGCTCCAGGCACGGCAGGAACAGAAACGGGCTCTCGCAGCACAAAACGTCGCAGCTCAGGCACTCGCGGCACTCACAGGCACCCTGGGAACCACCTCCTCGAATTAATTCCATGAAAAACTTTCTCATTGTTCTCCTCATCATTACCGCAGTCGGAGCAGGCTGGCTCTTGCGTGACAATCACTCTCCCGGCATGCCCGCTGTGGCATCCTCCGGGGAACGCAAGGTGCTGTTTTATCAGAGCGCCATGCATCCATGGATCAAGAGCGACAAGCCGGGACGCTGCACCATCTGTGGTATGGAGCTGACGCCCGTTTATGAAGGTGACAAGGGCTTCGATGCTGCTGACGGGGATGTCGTGCCGCTCACGCAATCCCAAATTCAGGTGCTCAAGGTGGAGACGGTGGAAGCAAAGAAGCAGCCGCTCATTAAGACGCTGCGTGTCGCTGGTGTCATCAGTGATGACCAGCGCCGTCATCGCATCCTTACCACCTATGTGGACGGTCGAATTGACAAGCTGTTTGCCAATCATCATGGGGTCGAGGTTGTGGCCGGGGAACCCCTGGCGTTGCTTTACAGCCCCACTCTGCTGCAGACCGAGCGTGAGTATCGTCAGCTCACTGGTGAACTGAGAAAGAGCACTGCGCTGCGACTTCGGCAGATGGGGCTCACGCCGGAGCAGATCGCGGCACTCCCGAGCAAGCCTGACGATACATTAAACTCGGAGATTCTCGCCCCTCTCACCGGCACGGTGGTCGTGCATGACGTCTTTGAAGGCCAGTATGTGACGGCGGGTCAGAAGCTCTTTGAGATCGCCGATTTCGACATCATGTGGTTCTTGTTCAATGCCTACGAGCAGGACATGCCGTGGATCAAAGTCGGGCAGACGGCGGAAGTCACCACCCCATCTGTTCCGGGCAAGGTCTTTGCTGGCAAGATCACCTTCATTGATCCGAATTTCAATGAAGCCACCCGCTCCACGCAGGTGCGTGTGGAGCTGCCGAATCCGCTTGTCGAAGGCCATCGCGAATTGCTGCACCGCCTGTATGCCGAAGGCGCAGTGAAAGTAGAGCTGCCGGAAGCGCTCGCAGTGCCAAAATCTGCCGTCATGCAAACCGGACCGGAGGCCGTGGTCTATGTCGATCAAGGCGGTGGTGCATATGCCCGCAGCGTGGTGCAGACCGGGCGGCGTGGCGACACCTTGCTGGAAATCGTTTCAGGCATCAAGGCTGGCGACAAGATCGTTACGAATGGCAACCTGCTCATCGACGGACAGGCAGAAATGAACCGTTCGTTTGCCTCGCCTGCCATGCCTTCAGTGCTGGCTGATGTGAGCGAGACGCAGCGGAAGGCCATCGCCGATTTCGTGAAGGTGGCCGATGCGATGGCGGCAGCCCTTTCCGCCGACAACCTCGCGGCCTTCAACAAAGCCAGCGAACCTGCGATGATGAAAACCGGCGAGATGATTGATGCGCTGAAGACAAATGCAGTCTTGAAGCCTCAACTTGATGCGCTGGACAAGGTGCGGCATTTTCATGGCTTCGACGACATCCAGAAGGCACGTGTTGCGTTTCACGCCTTCTCCGTCACCGCAACCGCCCTGCTGGAGCCGCTGCGCACCTCACATGGTGCCCCTGAATTCAAAGTGTGGGAGTGCTTTATGGTGGATCAAATCATTCCTGACGTGCCTGCCAAAGGCCACTGGCTGCAACTCAGCGGAAGGCCGGGACACAATCCGTATTTTGGCAAGGACATGCTGGAGTGCGTGAAGGAAATCAAACCTGGGGAGGCGCTGCCATGATTGAGCGCATCATCGGCTGGAGCCTGAAAAATCGCTTTCTCGTCGCCTGTGCAGCGCTGCTGCTCATTGCTATGGGCGTGCGTGCCATCTACCTCACCCCAGTGGATGCGATCCCTGACCTCACCGAGAACCAGGTACTCGTCTATGGTGAGTGGATGGGCCGTAGCCCGCAGGAAGTGGAGGACCAGGTGACCTTCCCATTGTCCACCGGACTGCAAGGTCTGGCGGGCGTGAAAGAAGTGCGGGCCACCTCAATGTTCGGTTTCTCGCTCATCACCATCATTTTCGAGGACAAGGTGGACACCTATTTCGCAAGAGCACGCGTACTGGAGCGCCTGAACTTTCTGCAAAGCTCCATGCCAGAAGGGGTGAAACCGCAGCTTGGCCCGGATGCCTCCGGGCTGGGGTGGGTGTATCAATACTACTTCGCAGTCGATTCTACACAGTCGGCCAACGGCGGCTATGACCTCGCACAACTGCGTTCGTTGCAGGACTGGTATGTCCGCTACCAGCTTGCCAGCGTGCAAGGCGTGGCCGAGGTGGCAAGCATCGGCGGCTTTGTGAAGCAGTATCAGGTTGAATTGAATTCCACCAAAATGCGCATGACAAACGTCACGCTCATGGATGTGATGACGGCTGTGCAGAACGCCAACCTCAATGTCGGTGGCAAGGTGGTGGAGGAAAACGGAGCCGAGTTCGTGTTGCGCGGCGTGGGCTTGGTCAAAACCCCTGAAGACCTCGAACTCGTCACGGTGAAGGCCATGGAAGGCACTCCGATCTATTTGAAGGACATTGCCACGGTGCAGATCGGCGGGGACTTCCGCCGTGGTGCGCTCGATTTGAACGGCCACGAAGCCGTGGGTGGCACGGTGGTCATGCGCACTGGCGAAAATGCCAAGGCAGTGATTGAACGTATTAAAGAGAAGATTGAACAGATCGCACCAAGTCTGCCCCCGGGTGTCACGATTAAATCATTCTATGACCGCAGCGAACTGATCGACAGCACCATCGACACACTCAAGCATGCACTGCTGGAGGAGATGATTCTCGTCACACTCGCCCATGTCATCTTCCTCTGGCATTTTCGCAGCATCCTCATCGTCACACTGCCGCTGCCGATCTCGATTTTGCTCTCATTCCTGCTGATGAAGGAATTTGGCATCACCAGCAATATCATGTCGCTCACCGGCATTGCCATTGCCATCGGCGTGCTGGTGGATGCGGCCATCGTGGTCACGGAAAATGTGATCCGGCACTGTGAAAAGGCCGAGGAAGTGAAGGGTTCCCGGTTGGATGCCGGCGAGACCTGGCAGGTGACGCTTGAAGCCTGCACGCAGGTCGGACGGCCAATCTTCTTCGCCATGGCGATTATCATTCTCGCCTTCGTGCCGGTGTTCGCACTCGCCGGCCAGGAGGGAAAGCTGTTTCACCCGCTGGCCTTCACCAAGACCTTTGCCATGATCGGTTCCACTCTCCTTGCGGTGACACTGGTGCCGGTGCTCTGCTCCCTCTTGGTGCGTGGTCCCTTCCATTCCGAGGAACACAACATTGTGATGAAGTTTCTGCTGCGCTTGTATGAGCCAACGCTCAATTGGGCGCTCAATCATCGCAAAACGGTCATTGCAGGCGCTTTCGTCATTCTCTGTGTCTCTCTGGTGATCGCCTTCGGCATGCCGCGCTCCTCAGTGAAGCAGCTTCGCGATGCAGGGTATCCGCGCCTGGCTGACACTGTGACCGGTTTTGGCAAAGAATTCATGCCGCCGCTAAACGAAGGCAGCCTGCTCTACATGCCTGTGATGATGCCGAAAACGGGCCTCAAAGAAATCCAGCGTGTCATGTCCTGGCAGGACACGGTCATCGCTGCAACCCCTGAAGTCGAATCTGTCGCAGGCAAACTGGGCCGCTTTGAAACCGCCACCGACCCCGCACCCACTGAGATGCTGGAGACCACCATCATGCTCAAACCCGAATACATCGCGGACGGCCGCTGGAGCGTGAAGCGCAATCCCGCCTGGCGTGATGGCATGACGATGGAAAAGCTGAAAGCCGAGCTGACCGAGAAAATGAAGCAGGTGCCCGGATATGTACCCGCGTTTCTACAGCCCATCGAGAACCGCATTCTCATGCTCTACACCGGCATCCGAGCCCAGGTGGGAGTGAAGATCTATGGCGACAATCTGGATAAAATTCAGCGCAAGGCCTTCGAGGTCGAAAAGCTCATCAACCGCATTGAAGGGGCGTCAGGCGTATCGCCGTCACGGGTGCAGGGGAAGCCCTATCTCAATGTCCAGGTGGAGCGTCAGGCCATGGCTCGCTATGGCCTCGCTGCCAAGGATGTGCTGGACGCGGTTGAGGTTTCCATCGGTGGCAAAAATGTCAGCACCACCATCGAAGGTCGGCAGCGCTTCCCCATCCAGATCCGAGTGCAGCGTGGCGAACGCGATGACATCGAAAAACTCAGCAGCATCCTCATCGCCACACGCTCCGGCATGAGCGCCCCCAGCACACCGGCTGCGGGCATGGCGGCGGCAGGCAGTGACCCCACCATCGCCTACATCCCTCTGGGCATGGTCGCGAAGATCACCCGGGAAGTCGGTGCGAATGAGATCGCCAGTGAGAACGGACGCCTACGCTCCTATGTGCAGGCGAATGTACAAGACCGTGACCTCGGCGGCTTCGTACAGGAAGTCGAGCAACAGCTCAAAACCATCGACTGGGAAGGCATGACCTACAAGATGACCGGGGAGTATGAAAATCAGCGCCGTTTTGTGCAGACCATGCAGATCGTCTTCCCCATAGTGCTGCTCATCATTTTCGTGCTGCTCTACATCGTCTATCACAGCGCACTGGAGGCCGCCCACGTCATGTTGGCCGTGCCGTTTGCTTTGAGCGGTGGCGTGCTCTTGCAAAAGCTGCTCGGCTACAACTTCAATGGTGCCGTATGGGTCGGCTACATCGCCCTCTTTGGCACAGCGGTGCAAACGGGCGTCGTTATGGTCGTGTACCTAGAAGAAACCGTGAAAGCCCGCATGGAACAGCTCGGCAAGGCCTTCGCCTATTCCGATCTCGTGCAAGCCGTGAAGGACGGTGCCCGCCTGCGCCTTCGTCCAAAGGTCATGACCGTCGCAACCATCGTCGCCTCGCTATTGCCCATCATGTGGAGCCACCGCCAGGGAGCGGAAGTCATGCAGCCCCTGGCTACACCTGTCATCGGCGGCATGATTTCCAGTTTGATCCACATCCTCATTGTTACACCTGTCATCTTCCTCTGGCTGCGTGGACGTGAGTTCAACAAAGGCTCACTGCATGAATCTTTTGGGTAAAGCATCACTATTTCAGAGCCCAGACGTTTAGCACCGATCAAACGTGTTACCACTGCAGGCCCCAACGGTGAGCAGATGTGCGTGCTATGTACATGCGCAAACCGATCTTCAATCCGCCGTACACGGTGTTCGCTGCTTCCCGATGGACAAGGCACCATCATGGTGAAGGAGGTGGAGTTGAACCAGCTCAACTCTGGACTCTCGTACTCTTTACGAAGCCATGTCACTTCCGCCACTCATAACGAATCGCAAGGATTGTTGAAAGCAGTCGCGGACGAAATTCTGGCTGTACACGCGAGAAACTGACAAACTGTACGACTCTGTACTTGAGGTGTCTAGTCGCTCCGTGAAACCACAGTTGCCTCATCAGGCTCTCTGTACAATTCGCTCAGATGATGTTTTGTACAACGGCCATGGATTTCCCGAACCAACGGAGGGAACCGTTGTTCTGGCTTGGCAGATCAGGGTTGTACAAAGCAATGGCATCCCGTACACGTAGTGACTGCATTCGATTTGTACGGTTGCGCCGTCACCATTTATCTCCCCTTCACTTCATGCTGCTTCCGTTCTAGTTGCGAATCACTTTGAAGAACTGAAAATGCATGAGCAGGCACAACACATGGAAGAGTGTGGAAACGGTCTCATTCACGATATGAGGCATGTCTCAGGATGATCAAAAATTATGAACTCAAGTTTTTGAGCCCCTTTGATATTCTATTTATATTATTCATTTTCACCCACTTAAGCACCGTCTAAAAGCCTACCCTTGGGCTTATGAATTGAGCACCTCAGCTTCCCAAAGTTCGCCCAAAATGCGAAAGCTTGCACGCTGAACGAAAAATTCAGGTCCGATAATCCACCGTTTTAACCAGGGCAAATCATTGCGATTTTAACTCTGAAGCGCTGGATGATTCGTGACGGGTAGCGCAATGCCGCTGCCCTGCTCTTTGCCATCTGACACATTCAAAAGCACGCCCTCAATGGAACGTGCTTTTTATTAATTTACAAACTGCGACACGTCCATCAGTAAACGGCCATGGGGCCGGGGATGATGGCTGAGAACTGCCCCTATGGAGTTCCCAGAATAGCGAGTGGGCGAACAGGTGCGGACGCGAGTCCAATTCCTGTCGCTGCAGTGATCGGTTGAAAGCAGTCCCAGTCGCATCCGGCAGTGATAAAGCCGGATGCGGTGAAGCGGGATAAAACGTCGTCATCTTGGGCAACGAGGTCCAGGATGATGGCAGCACAGATGGAATGGTCCAGGAACACCAAGGGTGTCCGAATCGTCGTAACCTGAAAGCGGCGCAATCTCGTTGACGGGGGGCTTCCAAGCCTCACGAAACGCCGCAGCCAAAAGGCACCGGGACAATGCCCCAGGGAGTGTGTGACATCTCCCTGGATCACCGGCCGTCCCCGGCGAATGCACCCGGACCGTCTCCATCGTCAATCGCCCACTCGAAACGTGGTCACCTCCGTCGTGTCTCTCCCAGGCGCAATCCAGGAGCAGGATATCACCCGCATGACACCGGAGGGCAGGACGTCCGACCAAGCAAGTGCGCCTCTGTAATCGAGGCGAGATGCCAAATTCGGACGGGCATCACGAAGACTTACCCAACTACAAGTACATGATAACGAAACCATACATCGATCATTGGAAGGATCTACCCTTGGAGCAATTCAAGAAGGAGGTCTTCCACCTTCAACGGCGCATCTTCGGCTTATCGCAGAAAGGAAATCGCAATCAAATGCATCGCTTGCAAAAGCTGCTCCTAAGCAGCTTCGCAGCCCGATGCGTTGCAGTACAAAAAGTAACAGAGATCAACCTCGGCCGTAACACCGCCGGGATTGATGGCGAGAAAAAGCTCACCGATCCGCAAAAGCTGCAACTGGCGCACCGTCTTGATGTACATCAGGATATCCTGCCAGTACGCCGCGTCAGGATCCCAAAGCCAGGCAAAAGCGAGCAACGACCGCTTGGAATTCCCGCCATGAAGGATCGAGCACTACAGGCGCTCATAGCGCTAGCGCTCGAACCCGAATGGGAGGCCCGGTTCACTCCGGGCATGCATGGATTCCGCAAAGGTCACAGCACGCACGATGCCATCGACATCATTCGGGCGAGCATTCAATTTTCACCAAAGTGGGTTCTGGATGCTGACATCCAGAAGTTCTTTGACCGTGTGGACCACAAGGCCCTGCTGGCAAAGATCGACACATTCACGACACTGGAACAGGCGCTGCGCCGAATCCTCAAGTCGGGATGCTTGGAGGGGGAAGTCATGTCCCCCACCATCGAAGGGACTCCGCAAGGTGGCCCCCTCTCACCATTGCTCGCCAACATCGCTCTCTGTGGACTTGAAACAGACCTGATCGAATACTTCCAACAGGGAGTAACCAGGAATGCCAAGAGACCAGAACGGATGCCTGTACTGGTCATGTATGCCGACGACTTTGTTGTCCTTCACAAGGATCGCAACATCATCACCGAATGCCGGGAATACATCTCGGCCTGGTTGGTCAACATGGGGTTAACCATCCACCCCGACAAGACCCGCATCACGCATACGCTGGACCTCGAAACAGGAAGCGCCGGCTTCAGTTTCCTTGGCCACCGCATTCAACAATTCCACACCGGGAAATACGCCGTGAAAGCGGCATTCAAACAGGTCTTCACCCGGATCAGTCCCGCGCCTGAAGCACAGGCTCGCGTTTACCAGCGGATTGCCACAGTCATCGACAAGATGCTCTGCGGAAGTCCCAATCGAAGCACCGGCCGCCAGGCCGAGGAGGTTCTGATACCTCAGCTCAATTCGATCATCCGGGGATGGTCCAACCACTTTCGTCACTGCAACGCGAAGCACAGTTTTAGCCGCCTGGACAACCAGGTCTGGTTCAAGCTGTGGAAGGCCCTTCGACGCAGGCACAAGAAGCGTGGTCGCCAATGGACAGTGCAACAGTTCCTCAAGATGTCCGATGGGAAGTGGCGGTTCAACTGCCCTTCCTGCAAGGACTCACAAGAGCAACTGGTAATGCGCCTGTTCGCCGAGACCCAGATTTTCCAACACATGCAGCTCCGCAAAGGCAAGTCGTTCTTCGACGGCGACTGGGCCTACTGGGGGACACGACGGGGGAACTATCCCTCCATCCCCTTAGAGCTGACGAGGCTTCTCCAAAAACAGCACGGCAAATGCCATCGCTGCCACTCCATGTTTACCCGACACGACAAACTCCACGTTTGTACTGAATGGGTGGACGTGAGGGACAAAAAGAAGCCCGTACAGAGATTGGAGCACCAAGCATGCGATTCCAACAGCGACGCTTGAACAGTGCGGCAGCAATGCCCGCTGTTGACGCTGCCAGCAGCCCGGTGCGCTGAAAGGCGCCCGCCGGGTTAAAGGACCAGGGTTGTCCGCGAGGACAGTCCTGGACCACCTCTTTCAACTACGGTGATGGTGGGGAAGTCCCCCGCCGTCGCCTCTCTTTCGCGCTTCCCAAAAAGCGCGACGTGGCTCGGCCATTCCGAGCAAACGAAACAGTGAATCCCAGCCACCCCTGTGTCGGCAAGGAATTCCCATGCCCAGAAACCCCATGCATTAACAATTCTCAATCAACATCAACCCTCAGTCAGCAATCCCCCCTGTCAGCAACAAACCCATTCCGAAACCTATGAACCAAGAACCAAACGACCAACATCACCCTGTGGCCACAGCCACACCAGAAATGAAAGAATTCGTTTCCCTCCAACACGCAGCCTCCTTATGTGACATCAACGAGATCACACTCAGGGGCTGGTGCAAGAAGAGGCACATCAAATGGAAACGCGTCAAAATCGGTAAGAAGCCCCGTTGCTTAGTACGCATTTCGGATGTCCGTGCCTATCTCACTAAACGGAATCCTTCCACTGTTGGCAGAGTCGAATCATCGCCAGCCATGCCAGTCCAAGGGGAGAAGGCCTCGGCATCTCATGCACCTCCAGATGGGCCACAGGAGCCGGTCCGCGTCATTGCTCATGACTCACCATTAGCGACACCCGCACAGATTCCGGCAGGTGTCGGTCAAGTAGGGTCTGAGCAGAATACTACTGAGACAAATTCGACTGCTCTTTCGCTGAGCGAGGACGCCGCTGTTCCTCAATCCTCTGTGTCCGTAAAGCCAGCTACTTCACGCCCGCCGGCATCGCTGAAGCAAAAAACGAGACCGCAGCAGATGGGATCGTCAGGTCTGCTGATGCATCGCGCCAAAAACTCCATGCGAAAATTTGGGGCAAACGAACTCTGTAAAATCAGCGCGTGGATCACACAGCGTCTAGCGAAAAAGTTTGCATCGAACATCGCCCCCACTCCTTCCGAACAACCAACTCCAGCATCATGAGCGCAGCATCACAATCCTCAGTTACCGTTCAAAATCATACAATGGAGCCTTTGCGCTGGCTCCGTGTGGAAGAGGCTGTGCGCACACGCGGTATATCACGGAGCCTTCTGTACGAGTTCCTTCGCGACGGCAAAATCAAATCATCACTCTTGCGCAAAAAAGGCAACGTCCGGGGCATTCGACTCATCAGCGCCGAGAGCTTGGATGCCTATATCGAGGCACATGTGCTGCCATGGTATCCAGAGACCAAAGGACCGGAAGCCGCAGGCAAAACTCCAGACGGCTGATCAGCTTACTCGCCGTCGGACTGTAGGGTGGTCGTAAAAAACGAACACCGCTGGACGTGGTCGGACATGTTCTTAGCCATGTTCTTAGTTGACCTTCCAAACATGCCTACCACGTTGATTTTCAACGTGGTGGCAGAGGGGAGATTTGAACTCCCGACCAAAGGCTTATGAGTCCTCTGCTCTACCCCTGAGCTACTCTGCCATTGCGATGGCTCCTGAGGTAGGGTTCGAACCTACGACCTAGTGGTTAACAGCCACCCGCTCTACCGCTGAGCTACTCAGGAATCATTTCTTTTTCCCTCCCGAAGAAGGGGGCGAGATTGATAGACGGTCCTACCAAGCGCGCAAGTATTTTATCACAATGAATTGAAGTGTTTTTTCAACCCACTGCGTTTGCCTGCAGCAAAGCGGGCAGCAGACCACGCTGGCGGTAGAACTCCACCTCAGCCTGCCCTGTGGCTTCCAGGTCGCTGCGGATCGCTGCGGCATCACGCTCTCCAGCGACGTGCTCACGGATGAGCGCAGTCTTGCGTGCCTGGAGATCGAGGAACTCAATGTCCACCACCGGGGTCTGGGGCCATTTGCCCTCGGCCTGGCCCGCTTTGAGCACCTGCTTGAAAGGGACCCCGGCTTTCTGAGCCTGGGTCTTCGCTTCATTGATGCCGGCATACCATTCGGGGTGCACGATACGGTAGTAGTCACGCATGGCCTGCTTGTTGTAGTGGATGACGAGCTTGCGGCCTTCCACCTCAAGGAAGGTGGTGCCACGGAAGGAGTCAGCGTCGATGGTGTCCACAAAGAGCAGTTCCTCGCGGTCCACGGCAAATTCCCACTTCAGATCCCAGAGAAGAAGACCTGCGCTTTCCAGCAGCTCGCGCACAGCCCAGCCGCCCAGGATGGCCAGCTTCACGGTATGCAGGAAGTCATCGCTGCTGAGTCCGGACATCATGAGGGCCTCCTGCTTGCTCACGGCACGGTCTTCGGGCTCGTACTTGCTGGTGAGGTCATAAATCGGGCGCTCCAGCATCTCCCATACACCCATGGGCTTGGAGAGGCCCAGTTCCTGCTCATAGCTGCGTTTGGCAGTCTCGCTCAGGCTCTGATATTTCTTCAAGATGGAGGAGCCGCTGGTGACCCCAAAGCGCACGATGTACTCCAGCGGCACCACATAGGTGGCGCTCTGGTGAAACTGCGCATAGTCAAAGACGTGCGTGCCCAGCAACGTGCGCTGCGGCGGGTGCATCACGGGAAAACGGCGCACGACATTGTAGCAGCTGGGATTGGCAGGCAGGCCGGAGCGTACGATCTCGCCGGTGACCGCGTCCACCATGCCAATGTGGTGCGTGGAGGCGCCGCGCTCCAGCATCAGTTCCAGGGGGCCGGTCAGCAGTTCCTTGCGCCAGGCGGCGTCCATGGGGGTGCTCTCGATGGCAGCTTTCACGCGCTGCCAGGTCTCCGGCTGACCAAGGCGGGAATACATGGCGTGGCGGAAGATGGCGCGGTTGAGGTCATTTCCCTCGATGTTGAAAATGGAGCCCACATCGAAGACCGAGCCTGCGGGGGTGGTTTCACAGACGACAAAACCCGGGTGATCCGGCACGGCGTAGAGGTTCTGCACGGAGCCGCGATAAACGGGCTGGCCGAGCTTGGAGAGGTCGAGATGCGTGGGCGCTGGGGCGGGATGGGACATGGTTGCGGGGAAAAACAACGGATTCCGCCCCTGTGCAACTGCGAACAGAGAAGCGCGAACTTTGAACTTTACACTTTGAACTTTACACTTCCGGCCCAAACTCCGCCCTTCCATGTCCGAAGCCGCAGCCCCCTCCCCCGCCTCCCTCGATTTCATCCGTGAAATGATCGCCTCCGATCTCGCCGCTGGTCGGAACGGCGGCCAGGTCGTGACCCGTTTCCCACCGGAGCCCAACGGCTACCTGCACATCGGCCACGCCAAGAGCATCTGCCTGAACTTTGGCCTGGCCCAGGAACACGCTCCGAACGCGCGCTGCCACCTGCGCTTTGACGACACCAACCCCACCAAGGAGGAAGTGGAGTATGTGGACAGCATCATGGCCGATGTGAAGTGGCTGGGCTTTGACTGGGGCACTCATCTCTTCTACGCCAGCGACTACTTTGAAAAGCTCTACGCCTTTGCCGAACAGCTGATCACCAAAAGGCTGGCCTATGTGGATGACCAGACGCATGAGGAGATGCGCGCCAATCGCGGCACGCTGACCTCTCCCGGCACCCGCAGCGCAGGTGCAGACCGCAGCGTGGAAGAGAATCTGGACCTCTTCCGCCGCATGCGGAAAGGCGAATTCAAGGAAGGCGAGTGCGTACTGCGTGCCAAGATCGACATGGCCTCTCCGAACATGAACATGCGCGATCCGGTGATCTACCGCATCCTGCACGCGCACCACCATCGTACGGGAGACGCGTGGTGCATCTACCCGATGTACGACTACGCGCACCCGCTGAGCGATGCCCTGGAGAGCATCACCCACAGCCTTTGCACGTTGGAGTTTGAGCACCACCGCCCGCTGTATGAATGGCTGATCAATAACGTGGACGGCCTGCCCGGCGCCCCGTACCAGCGTGAATTTGCCCGCCTGAACCTGACCTACACTGTGATGAGCAAGCGCAAGCTACTGCGTCTGGTGAAGGACGACCTCGTGAACGGCTGGGATGATCCACGCATGCCCACCATCAGCGGGATGCGCCGCCGAGGCATCACCGCCGCCGCCATCCGCAGTTTCTGCAAGACGATCGGCCTGACGAAGTTCAACTCGCTCACCGAAATCGCCCTGCTGGAGCACGCCATCCGTGAGGACCTCAACAAAGTGGCCCAGCGCGCCTACGGTGTGCTACGTCCAGTCAAGGTCGTGATCACCAACTACCCTGAGGATCAGGTGGAGTACTTTGAAGCACCAAACCACCCCGAAGATCCCGCTGCAGGCACACGCCAGGTGCCGCTGTGCCGCGAGCTCTACATCGAATCTGACGATTTCATGGAGGTGCCAGTGGACGGCTTCCACCGACTCAAGCCCGGCGGCGAGGTGCGCCTGAAGTTTGCCTTCTGCATCATCTGCCAGGAGGTGATCAAGGACGCCGCAGGCAATATAGTGGAACTGCGCTGCACCTACGACGACGCCACCCGTCACGGCAAGAAGCCAGAAGGCCGCACCAAGCCCAAGGGGATCATCCACTGGGTCAGCGCCCGCCATGCCATCGACGCCACGGTCCGTCTCTATGACCGCCTCTTCACCGTTGAAACCCCGGATGCCGATGCCGGCGAAGACGGTGACTTTGCCCAATTCCTCAATCCAGCATCGCTGGAAGTCATCTCGAATGCCAAGCTTGAACCCTCACTGAAAGAAGCCGCTCCCGGCAGCCTCTGGCAGTTTGAGCGTGTGGCCTATTTCTACGCCGACCCGATCGATTCCAAGCCCGGCGCCCCCGTGTTTAACCGCACGGTGACCTTGAAGGATGGGTGGGTGAAGAAGTAGGAAGCATAGATCCAAGGAGGTTGCACACTGCGCTCGCCTAAGACCGGCACTCGACATTCTCTTTTCACACTGGAGCTCTGTCTTTTCACAAAACAGATATGCGCCAGCCAAACTGCGAAAGTCTTTTCTGGCGCAAAAGCTAGCCTCAATTCGGACACGCGATTTCCCTGATGCCTCCCCACCAGCCAGGGCATGATTTCTCAGGCTCTTGAGACATCGTTGTGCTCAGTCCGCCCCCCTCCAGGACTGAACAGATGATACGCTTTCCGAACTGGTCTAAGATCAGCGACATATCCATCCCGTGAACATGCCCTGCGAAAGCGCAGCCGTAGCAGAGGATGTTCACGATCTCTGCTCCCCATAACATTGCCGTCTTCACCCACACTGGAAACTTCTGCCAAGAGTAAATTCAAGCATCCTCACACAGAGTCCCCCGCTGAACTCGATCCGATGCTGCGAGCCCGCAACGTCGGATGGCCGTGTGCAAGGCCGCGCTGATCATCGACATTCTCTAGGACAAGACCGCGGCTTCGGAGGCCACACGCAGCACGCGCCCCCTGCCTGAGATCGAGCAGCAGAAGGACGACTTCATTACCTAGGGCACCGAAGCCCTGCGCAGCCTTCCACTCGATCTGGCCCATCAGTTTGAAGCACGGGAGAATCCCCTGCTGGCCAAGGTCGGCGAACTCACCCAGCACGTTGACATTTTTAAAAAAGCTCACCGCTATTAAGGCAAGGACTTGCCGGAAGGGATTTGCCAGCATTGAAATGACTCATTTAGTCTGGCCATCTTGCTGCGCTCGGTTCGTGGTAGCCATGTACAACCAGTTCATCGCAGAGGGATACTATTGAGACTTGTATAATAGCCTGACAATGCTGATTTCTGGTGCATGGTTCCCAGATGAGC
>APMI01015098.1_pt1 | contig 41766 bp, 39 predicted proteins | sample 667938 | NCBI WGS metagenome assembly APMI01 (sample SAMN01084076, study PRJNA167559) | wastewater metagenome | biome: Wastewater | place: Denmark: Ejby Moelle, Odense | collected 2011-11-28
CAGCCTTATACTCCAAATAAATCTGAGCCAGCGCTTGTTTTATAACATAGAAATCTATGTGGTTCAAAATGTATTGATAGCAGCCACCCTCTAAATCTCCCTAAAGGGAGACTTAAACAGCCAGTTCGATTACATTGTATTTGTATTAAAGCCTCCCTTTAGGTCAGCGATCCCAATGCAGTCGGGAGAGGTTTGGAGGGTAGAAACAAAAAAGCCCTCGCTGATGCGAAGGCTTTCTGTCTTTCCGGGCGTCCTATGGGGCTCGAACCCACGACCAATGGTACCACAAACCACTACTCTAACCAACTGAGCTAAGGACGCCGTCTGATTGTGACGCAAAAATAGGATTTCCTGCGAAATATGAAAGAGGCGAGGCGAAATTTACCTGAAAGCCCTGTCGCCGCCATGTATTTACCGATTTACAGAGTTACTGATTACCGGTTGCCGCCTTGATCTTGTACCGCTCCCCATGCTGCGTGAAATCCAGTCCCTCGTGCTCGTCCTCCTCGCTCACGCGCAGCGGTACGATCTTGTCTGTGATATAGTAGAGGATATACGACCCACCAAAGCTGAATACACTCACAATGACCAGCGCCAGCATATGGTAGAGGAAAGTAGTAGTATGACCATAGTATAGTCCTACGTCCTTGGCAAATACGCCTGTCAGGATCATGCCCATGATACCGCCTACGCCATGGCAGGGGAATACATCCAGTGTGTCATCCAGGTTGGAGCGGTTCTTGGCGCGCACGGCTAGATTTGACACCACAGCCGAGATGAAACCGATGAATAATGCCTGAGGCACGGTGACAAAGCCCGCCGCCGGCGTGATGGCTACCAGCCCCACTACCGCGCCTATGCAGGCACCCATGGCAGATACCTTTTTGCCGCGTGCGGCATCAAAGAATATCCATGACATCATAGCTGCAGCAGAGGCTACCACCGTAGTCACAAAGGATAATACGGCTGTGGTATTGGCGCCGAGCGCCGAGCCGCAGTTGAACCCAAACCAGCCGAACCAGAGCATGCCCGTACCGAGCATGACATAGGGGATATTGGCCGGATGCTCAGAATGATTGGCCGTGCCGAAGACCTTGCGCGGACCGAGAAACATAGCCCCTGCCAGCGCCGCGTAGCCCGCACTCATGTGCACTACAGTGCCTCCGGCAAAATCGAGGACGCCCCACTTGTGGAGGAAACCCTCCGGGTGCCAGGTCCAGTGCGCCAGCGGGCAATAGATAAAGACACTAAAGAGGATCATAAAGACGAGGTAAGCATTGAATTTGACCCGCTCGGCAAAGCTGCCTGTGATCAGCGCCGGCGTGATGATGGCAAACTTCATCTGAAATACCGCAAAGAGCATGAGCGGGATAGTAGGAGCGAGGGCCTTATTAGTAGAGAGGGTCACGTTTTTGAAGAACAGGAAGTCCAGCGGATTGCCTATTAGCCCGTGCCAGCTGGTGCCGAAGCAGAGCCCAAAGCCGACTGTGATAAAGACCACCGTGATCGTCCCCAGCGCGATGAAGCTCTGCAGCATGGTAGAGATGATGTTCTTCTTGCTCACCATACCCCCGTAGAAGAAAGACAACCCCGGTGTCATGAGCAGCACCAGGCCAGATGCCGTGAGCAGCCAGGCCACATCAGCATAGTTGATGGCAGGGTCGTTGACAGCCGTTTCTACAGGATTAGGAAAAATGAGGCCGGCGCTGCATATCAGTCCAAAAATGATAATAACAAGCAAAAATCTGCGCCGTCTAGCCATTACTGATTAATTTATTTCTCAAAAATAGCCTAAAAATGACCTCGATGCTCTTAAAATATAAACATATAAATTAAGTACAACTGATATGGGCTTGTTGTTTTCTTTTGTGGTTTCAGGTCAGGCGAATGATTGGGATCACTCGTGCAGATCACACTTTTGGTGGTACACGGCTCTGCCGCTACCGTTACAGCCATTGCAGGATTCGTCTTTGTAGCCGCGGTCGCAGTTATTGCACTGCTTGGTACCGGTACCGCCACATGAGCCGCAGGGGATAGGGCCATCCTGAGATGCAAGGGAGCCCTTGCCACCACAGCTGCCACAGGCTACAGTACCTACCCCGCGGCAGCGTGAGCATGGTTTCCTGATCTGGCCGTTGCCTCCGCACTGCATACAGTTTGATTCAGTCACTACTGTGTCTGTACCCAGGCACTTCGGACAGTTTTTGATACGTACCAGCTTAGCCTGCCAGGCGGCTATCCGTTTTTGTTCTATAGCGCGTATTTCAGCCAGCCTCAGGCCGGCTACGCTGTCATGGCTAATGTCCGTATACACCTCATAATAGGTGATCGCCTTGCCATAGCGCTTCAGAGAGTCGAGTGCTACGGCCATATACTTATTATAGGTAGCCGTGCTCTTTTCTTCCTTGGGCAGTTTGTCCATGTAGTCCAGCACATCATAGTAGTCATGCTGGTCCAGGGCTTTCTGGGCTTTGGCGTAGATCTTAGCAGTTTTTTGCGCAGATGCTGTCAGGCACAGGCCGGACAGCAGGAGGATGAGTATTGTTTTCATAAAATATTGATAGGGCGGCAAATATAGCTTTTAAAACGACTCCCGATCCGTTCACGATATGAGCCATATACGATGCGATATAGAGGAGTGGAGATGGGCCGATCTGCCTGTGCTTACCAGTTTTTTCAAGAATATTTTGGCTTTAACTCATTGCGCGTCACACACTACAATACAGCTCTTGTCAAAAAAAGATTGACAAAAGTGTAACCAAATTTATCTTGGAAATATCAACGCAAACAAAAGCAACATGAAATACATCCTGACTATCGCCCTCAGCCTCCTGATCTTCACCGCAGCCTCTGCGCAGACACCAGCAGCCAAGGAAAATACTCAGGTGACCATCACTACAGCTCGGAACACACAGGCTCCGGTAGCTGCTCCTGCTGAGCAGGCTCCGGTACAGGATGCTACCGCTGGCAGCGGACCTAATATCTCTGCCAACTTTGTAGGTACTAATGACCTGAACCTGCTCCTCCTCCGCGAAGGCATAAAGAAGGCTTAATCAGCCATCACGATACAACCGCCCTTACAGACCCGCGCTTATCGCGGGTTTTGTTTTTGTAGTACCTGCAGCAAACAAAAAAGCCGGCTACTTTGCCGGCTTTCTATTCGTTGGTATGAATGCTTACTGCTTATTGAGTTTGCTATTCTTAATACTATAGGAGAAATAGATCACAAAGCCGATCACGAGCCATACACCCAGGCGAACCCAGTTGGCCCAGCCGAGGCCGAGGATCATGAGACCACACGTTATGATACCCAGTATAGGCACGAGCGGCACCAGCGGCGTGCGGAATGGGCGCGGCTCATCCGGCGCTGTGCGGCGCATGATGATCACACCGGCACATACCAGTATGAATGCAAACAGGGTACCGATGCTCGTCATATCACCCACGATATCTCCCGGCACAAAGGCTGAGAAAAGCCCGATGAAACCAAAGAGGAGCAGGTTAGACTTGTACGGGGTCTTGTATTTAGGATGCAGGTCAGAGAAGATAGATGGTATCAGGCCATCCTTTGACATGGTGTAGAATACACGAGACTGGCCCATGAGCATCACCAGTATCACTGAGCTGAATCCTGCGAGGATCGCTACAGTGACCAGTTTGGCCAGCCAGCCGTAGCCGTGCATGTAGGTCTGTATGGCATAGGCCACAGAGGCTTCCTTGCCCGCTGTGCGGAAATCATTGACACTTGCCACACCTGTCAACACGTGTGCAAAGAGGATGTAAAGCACCGTACAGACAGCCAGCGATCCGAGTATACCGATAGGCATATCGCGCTTAGGATTCTTGGCCTCCTGCGCCGCAGTAGACACGGCATCAAAGCCGATGAATGCAAAGAACACCACACCAGCCGCACCGAGTATCCCCCACATGCCGCCAAAGTTGTGCGACACGCCCTGTATATCTGTGTAGGTAGTAGCCTCAGGGATGTATGGCGTATGGTTAGCCGGGTTGATAAACTGCCAGCCGAATACGATGAAGAGCACCACGATGGCCAGCTTTGTCACCACGATCACAGAGTTGACAAAGGCAGACTCCCTGGTGCCGCGTATCAGCAGCAGGCTGAGCAGGAAGAGGATGAAGAGCGCCGGTATATTCATATAGCCGTGTGCCAGCACAGCGCCATCAGCTCCCATCAGTTTCTCCATAGGGGAGTGGCACCACTCGTAGGGTATCTGGTAGCCTATATAGCCGAGTAGTTTATTGAGGTACTCGCTCCAGGCTATACTCACTGTAGCTGCGCCGAGCGCATACTCCAGCACGAGGTCCCAGCCTATGACCCAGGCCACCAGCTCACCGAGGGTAGCATAGGAGTAGGTATAGGCACTACCCGCCACAGGTATCATGGCCGCAAACTCTGCATAGCACAGGCCCGCCAGCGCACAGCCTATGCCCGCCAGTATGAATCCGAGGGTCACAGATGGTCCGGCATTATTGGCCGCTGCGGCAGCGGTGCGCACGAAGAGGCCCGCACCGATGATCGCCCCTATGCCCAGCGCCACCAGAGAGGTAGCCGTGAGGGTACGGGTCAGGCTATGTCCGCCATCACTATCAGTGTTGAGCAGGGAGGCCAGGGATTTTTTCCTGAAGAGAGTACTCATGTATCGTTTTGTATAGGCGCAAAATAGAATTAATTATCTGATACAAAAAAGTTAACACCGTTTCAGCAGGCCAAAGCCCCCTTTCGCAAAGTTTCCCTTCTGTTTCAGCTATTAGTCATGCCCAGATTACCGCAGGCTATATATATTTACGCTACCAAAAACACAGCTATGGAGTTACTGGCCCATTTGCTCAAGATATTTCCGCTCATCGTATTGCGCTACTTCTTCTTTGCAGGTATAGCCTACCTGATATTCTATGTGTGGAAGAAGCAGAAATTCACCTTTCACAAGATACAACCCAAGTATCCTGACCGCAAGGTGATGAACCGCGAGGTCATGTACTCGCTGCTGTCACTTGGTATCTTTGCTCTGATAGGCACGGGTGTCTACTGGGCCAAGATAAGCGGCTATACAAAGATCTATACGGATATACATGCGCGCAGCGCAGGCTATTTTATCTTCTCGGTGGTAGCCTTTATCCTGCTGCACGATTTTTACTTCTACTGGGTCCACCGCCTCATGCACTGGGACAGGATATACAAGTATGTGCACCGCATCCACCACCTCTCTACTAATCCTACACCCTGGGCGGCTTTCTCCTTTCACCCGATAGAGGCGGTGCTGGAGGTGGCTATCCTGCCTATCATGGTGTTCATCATGCCGCTGCATCCGCTGGCTATCTTTATCTGGGTCATCTTCCAGACGGTGCTGAATGTGATGGGCCACCTCGGCTTTGAGTTATTCCCGAGTGGCTTCACTAAGCATGCTCTGTACAAGTGGCAGAATACCTCCGTACACCACAATATGCACCACCGCTACGTGCGCTGCAACTATGGCCTCTACTTCAACCTCTGGGATCGCATCATGGGCACCAATCATGCTCAGTACGATGCAGAGTTTGAGAAGGTGAAGGCACGTACCGCCGCAGCACATCAGCCCGAGCCGGTAAAGGAAGAGATCAATGAAGTGCCTGAGGTGGTAGTATCTTAAGCTTCACCAGCCGGCGCTAATATCAGCGTCCTGACTTTATCCCGTATCAGATCCCGCACCTGGCGGAAATCTTCTTCATTCATATCGCGCGGATCCGGTATCTGCCAGTCTACCCTGTGTTTGGCATGCACCCATGGGCACTCATCGCCGCAGCCCATAGTGACCACGTAGTCGTATGCTATATCCGGTATCTCGGTCAGCGCTTTGGAGCTATGGGCTGAGAGGTCATAGCCCAGCTCCTGCATGGCAGCTATAGCCTTTGGGTTGATCCTGCCGGATGGGCGCGAACCAGCGCTATAGGCCACCACATCCGGCCCGCCATCCATACGTGCAAAAGCCTGCGCCATCTGGCTGCGGTTGCTATTTTCTATACAGACGAATAGGAGGTGCTTCTTCATATATCACGAGCAGCAGTCTGGTCCACAGCATGACTTGGCTTTTTTCTCAGCATACACAGTGATACTGTATATACCCGTAGCGCCCGAGCGGAATGCAGCCAGCTGCTCCGCATCGAGATAGCGGGTCAGGATATCGTCCGGCACGTGTATCGGTTTTTGCTTTTGCACTGTCACATTTGTAAAGCCCGTAGCCACGATAGTGCCGAGGTACGTCTCATACTGTATTGCGCCGGAGATACAACCTGCATACATCTCAGCATCGCGTCGCAGCGCCTCCGGCAGTTCACCAGACAGCACTACATCAGAGATGCTGAAGTGCCCGCCCGGACGCAGCACGCGCATCATCTCGCCAAAGACGGCTTTCTTATTTGGCACCAGGTTTAGTACGCAGTTGCTCACGATCACGTCTATGGTGTCATTCTCTACCGGCAGGTGCTCTATATCACCCTCGCGAAACTCCACATTCTCCAGTCCACGCGCAGCGGCATTGGCGCGTGCCTTCTCCAGCATGGCAGGGGTGAAATCTACACCTATCACGCGGCCCTCCGCGCCTGTCTCCGCACGGGCTATAAAGCAGTCATTGCCCGCGCCACTGCCGAGGTCGAGCACCGTATCTCCCTTTTTGATCTTTGCAAATTGTGTAGGCAGTCCGCAGCCGAGGCCCAGGTCTGCGTCAGGATGGTAGCCATTTAGGGTATCATAGTTTTCGCTCATGATGTTGTACACCTCTGTAGAGCAGCCACCTGCTCCGCAGCAAGAGCTGGCGTTGGTTTCCTTGTCCTGCAGGGCTATCTCTGCGTACTTCTGCTTTACCGCTTCCTTTATCTCATTATCTGTTTGCATATGATGTGTGTTTTGTTTTATCGTAATATACCGATGGCTTTGGTCAAAAAAAATCAACAGCACTTAGGCGAGGTAAAGGACACAAACAGCTCATTGAGGTATGCCTTTGCCAGCTTCCATTCTTTGTCATCTATACAGTAGCATACTTTGGCGCCATCTATATCGCCTTTTATCAGCCCTGCATCTTTCAGCTCCTTCAGGTGCTGTGAGATGGTACTCTGCGAGAGTGGCAGCTCGTCTACTATATCGCCGCATACACAGCTATTCTTCTGCACCAGTAGCTGCAATATGGCTATCCGGGCCGGATGCGCCAGCGCCTTGGCATACCGGGCTATCCTGTTGTCCCGCTCACTAAACTCCTGTGTCTTACTAGCTCCCATTTCTATCGCAATATTACGATAGATATTTCGTGCCACCAAATTTTATCTCATATAAAATAAAAACAGCCGGACAAAGCCGGCTGTTTCATTATTCTCTATGCGTTATGCACTATTCTCTACAGTGTCTTAGTGTCTATCACAAAGCGGTACTTTACATCGCCCTTCAGCATGCGCTCGTAGGCGGTATTGATATAGTCTGCGCTGATCACCTCTACGTCTGATACGATATTGTGTTCGGCACAGTAGTCCAGCATCTCCTGCGTCTCGCGTATGCCACCTATCAGTGATCCGATGATCGTCTTGCGCTTCATGATCAGGTCAGTGGCAGGTATAGCCTGCGGGGTAGGAGGGATGCCTACTACTATCATGGTGCCGTTGGTCTTGAGCAGTTTCAGGTAGGCGCTGTAGTCATGTGGCGCAGATACCGTGTTGAGTATAAAGTCAAACGAGCCGGCTGCTGCCGCCATTTTTTCCTTGTCAGATGTCAGGATGAAGTTGTGCGCGCCGAGCTTTTTGGCGTCAGCCTCCTTAGACGGGCTACCGCTCAGCATCGTCACCTCTGCACCAAACGACGCGGCAAACTTCACCGCCATGTGGCCCAGGCCACCGAGTCCGAGTACGGCTACTTTGTGGCCTTTGCTTACACCCACATGTCGCAGCGGAGAGTAGGTAGTGATACCGGCGCAGAGCAGTGGCGCTACGGCGCTCAGGTCCAGCTTGTCAGATACACGCAGCACATACTGCTCGTCTACCACTATATTATTGGAGTAGCCACCGTAGGTAGGGATCGTGGTACCACGCTCAAAGCTATTGTAGGTGCCGGTCATACCCTTGTCGCAGTACTGCTCCTCACCGGCTGCGCACTGCGGGCAGCTGCGGCACGAGTCTACGAAGCAGCCCACACCGGCCAGGTCTCCGGTTTTAAATTTTGTCACCTTGTCACCCACGTTTACGATGCGGCCTACTATCTCATGGCCCGGTACCATAGGGTACTTGGAGCCGCCCCATTCATTGCGGGCCTGGTGTATATCTGAGTGGCATACGCCACAGTAGAGTATTTCTATGTGCACGTCAGTAGGCTTCAGGTCGCGGCGATCCAGGGTAAAGGGGCCCAGCGGCGTTGTGGCATTCTGCACGGCGTATGCTTTGGTAGCTATCATGGTATATCTGATTTTGTGATGCATAGTTAAACCATAAATCAGGCAGGATGTTGCGGTGCCCCAAAGTTTTTGTAAACATTCTATCTTTGTACTACCTAAACACGATCAAGATGAGGATCATAGCTATACCTATACTGGCCCTGCTCTGGCTGATACACATGCTTTACCGGGGATTTATCAAAAAGGACCTGCGTCAGAGCCCCGATGAATTTTACATCGGAGCTGGTTTCATATTGGTGTGGGTAGCCGCCTACTGGTTTATCTTTGCCTGATAGATCGTGCTACTATTGCCTCTGCTTTACCTGCCTCCTGTGCCGTATATGGCGCTACTGGCTGCTGCCGGTGAGGTGCAGCTGGAGGCCCACGAGAGCTATGTCAAATCTACCTGGCGCAACCGCTGCGAGGTAGCCGGTGCCAATGGCATCATCCCCCTCAGTATACCGCTGGCAGGTGGCCGCGACCATCACCGCCGCTACCGCGATACGCAGCTATCCTACACAGAGGCCTGGCAGCACCGCCACTGGACCACCATCTACTCTGCCTACGGTAGTGCACCATACTACGAGCACTACAAGGATAAAATAGAGCCGCTATTTCATAAAAAATACGACAGCCTATGGGACTGGAATGAAGCCTGGCTCGCGCTGCTCATTCGCCTCATGCGGCTGGAGGTCTCACTGAGCTATACAGATAGCTATGACCGTAGCCCTGCGGGCAAAACCGACCTCCGCGCCTGCTGGAAGCCCGGCAGACTGCCTGAGGATATCACTGTAGGAGCCGAGCGCTGGCAGATACAGGACGTGCCATATATCAAAGTATTCGATCAGGTAGATACAGTGGCCACGGGCCTCAGCAGCCTGGACCTGCTCATGAATGAAGGCCCCGCCTCCGGGGAGATACTAAAAAGGATGGTCACGCGGACCATCCTTTGATAAAAGATATTTAAACCTTCCCGGTCCGTAGATCACGGATAGAAGCGCGGATCAGTAAACTGTACGTCTGACGTATCGCGTATACCCACCTGATTGATCAGGGAGCCGTTAGACTTCTGATAGATGGTAAAGATACCGTAGAGCGTACCGCTGCCCTTAGGCACTTTCACCGCCGCAAAGTTGGCATAGCCGCTGGAGCGCACTACTGCAGAGTTGCGGTCGCGCTGCTGGAAGTTGATATTGCCAAATGCCTTATTGAAAGGATCTGAATAGGTCAGGCCTGTATCCGGCGCAGTGAACTCTACGCTGTCTACACGGATCAGTGTGCTCTGCTCGTATATCTGGTTAGCCGCGTTGAGGTCAGAGATAGTGTATTTTTTGGCTACCAGTGGTGCATTGAGTGCACCCTTTACTATATAGCGTGGTATCAGGTTAGAGGGTATACCGCCCAGCGTAGGCTGCGGCCCGGTAGTGTCTATGTAGCTGCCTATCTCCAGCGTGCCGAGATAGTTGTACAGGTACAGTCCCTTGCAGAGGATGAAAACACGGCGGCCTATCGGATACTCATTATACAGGCCTGTGGCGTCTACCTTGATCTGTATGCCACCGGTAGAGTCTTGCAGCACCAGCTGCTTGTAGAAATTGCCCGCACGGTCAGACGAGTTGATCACACCGCTCAGTATGATGCTGTCATTGATTTTGACCGGGCGTGCGCTATCCAGCGTATGCGCTATGCCAAAGCAGTAGCGGATCTTAAAGTCGCGCAGGTTCATCGTAGCGTGTACATTGGCCGGGTCACCCTCGCTGGCTACTGGTGGTGCGCCCCATTTATCTTTGACACAGGAGCTGATAGCCACTGCTATGGCTATAGCAGCAGTGAGGATAGAGAGGTTTTTTATACTTGATTTCATGTTTGATCTCTTATTTGTTTCTGTCATGGATTAGTGGCAGCGGCCGCCCGGGGTGAACATTACATCGCTCGTATCACGTATCACCAGCTGCGGTGTACCGCTGATGGTGTAGTAGGTGTAGATGCCTTTCAGGTTGCCATGGCCCGGGTTTGGCTTCTGGTCTGCAAATCCTGCATAGCCGCTCGTACGGACTATGATGCTATGATTGGTACAGTCATAGAGGGTACGGTTCACAGAGCCCTTGCTCACATTGTCTGCCCATGTCTGAGTGGTATCAAAGGTGCCAAACTCCACACTGTCTATCTGCACCAGCATGCTCTGCAGGTTGATATAGTCAGCTATATTGAGCTGGGTGATGGTCATGTGCTTCACCGGTACATCCAGGCCCCACTGGCCTTTGATGATGTGGTCAGGGGCCTTGTCTATCACTATCGGGCCCACGTTAGGGTACTGGCTGGTAGTGGTGTCTATATAGCCGCCCAGCTCATAGGTGCCGCTGTAGTTGAAAAACAGCAGGCCCTTTACCTTCACAAATATCCTGCGTCCTATAGGGTAGTCCTGATACAGGTAGCTGCTGCCTATCTTCAGCTGTATGCCTCCGGTGGAGTCCTGTATGCTGATGATCTTGTAGAAATTGCCCGACTTGTCATCCGCATTTACGATACCTGATATAATCACGTTGGTATCTATCATTGTGGGCAGGTAGTTGTTTGATATCCCATTCAGAAACTTCTGCTTGAAGGCCTTGATGGTCATCGTGGCAGATACACCGGCCGGGTCCGTATTGGGATCCGGCATGGTGAAGTTGTCCTTCTTGCAGCTCAGGATACCCGCTGTGATCAGCAGGCCTGTGATGGCTGCTATCGCTATGGTCTTTATATTGGTCTTGGTCATTGTCTCTTCTTTTCCTTTTTATGATTACTGCATGCGGAATGCTACTGATACGAAATAGCCGAAGCCGATCATGTAGCGGTACTTGGTGCCAAACTTGTCCAGGTTGTTCTGGCCGTAGTCATAGCGCAGCTGCTCCTGAGCGCTCACCGCAAAGTTGGTGTTGTTGGTCAGGTTGGTGAGCAGGGCGTAGAAGTTCAGGTTGTACTTGTACTTGCCCATATGCTTGATGTACTTATTGAGCAGGAGGTTGTATCCGCCGGAGATATCCATGGTAAACTGTGCCTTCAGGCGCTCCTGGTGCAGGATAGCATTGTACTGGTCAGAGCCGTATGGCACGAGGTCTACTGCCTGCGCTGTGCGGCGCACAGGGTTGATCTGAGCATACATCTGGTCAAAGTAGTTGAAGTTGATCGCAGCATACCAGTATTTAGGGCTGCTGTACTTGAATCCGAGTGATCCGGTCACCTGCGGCATGGTACCCAGGTAGTAGTCCTTGATGTAGGCGGTCTGGTTATTCAGCACCTCATCGCTGTTATCCTTTGTGATGGTCACATTGGCATTGGTAGTATAGTAGTATTTGCCGGCGGTGAAAACGAGGTTTGTGCTAAAGCCCTTGTAGATCTTGGCATCAAAGCCCAGCTCAGCGCCTATGTGCCTGCGGCCCATGCCGGTCATAGAGTAGTTTACGTTCGTCCTGTAGTCATCGTGAAAGAAGGTCCTGTTCTCGATACCATTCTGAAACTCGGTAAAGAAGCCGCTGATCTTCAGTTTGATGATCGGTGATTTGTATTGGTAGCCTATCTCTGCTGCATATACATTCTCAGCACGCAGGCCCGCCACTACCTCATTGCGCAGGCGCGCGTTGATGTAGCTCTGGTTGAATGTAGGTGGCTCGGTCTTTATCATACCATTGGCATAGATATAGTTCCTGCCGTTGATCTTGTACTGTACACCTGCCTTGGTAGCCCAGGTGATCATAGATATCTTGCGTGAGTCGCCCAGTGAGTTGTTTGGATACAGGCCGTTCTGTACGTTGCCCGTCCTCCAGTAGTAGTTGTGCATGATCTGGCCGGATACAAAGAACTCTACGTGGTTAAACTTAAAGTAAGGCTGCAGCCAGGCAGATGTCTTGTGTATGTTTGAGCTGTAGTCGTACTCATACTTGTCGCCTACATGCAGGATACGGTTAGGGTGCTGCATGTCATACTGCAGTACATTAGGATCCGTAGGGAAGTCCTGCACTGCATAGTCATTCAGGTTTACATAGTAGTCGCCGCCCAGCAGGTCGTTTACCCTCTTGTAGTGGTGCACCTGCTCCCACTGGTAGGTCAGGCCCGCAGTGAGGGAGATGTGGTCGTAGAAAGTATGATTCAGCGTGGAGTTAAAGTTCACCTGCTTATTGTCTTGTACATTCTCGCCCACTATGTAGCTCGACTGGCGGCCATTGGCTGTCATCGGTGCATTGCGGTTGATAGCATACAGACGGTCCCAGTTGATCTGCCTTACATTGGCATCCGTGCGAAATGCCTCCTCTGCCAGCTCGCGCTGTGCCGGATCGGTGATCAGGCTCGGCTGGTTCTTGTAGTAGTCCGGGTCCGGAGAGGGAGAGTTGTACCAGTCTATACCAGAGGTAGTATTGCGGCCTATCTCAAAGTCTATACCCGTGACCAGGTTTGTCTTATTGCTGAATTTGGCCTCATGTGTCAGCATGAACATCGGCTCAAAGCGCTTGTTGATGTTCGCATTGCGCACCTCGCCGTTTTGGTAGCCCCAGTCAGAGTTGTAGTAGTTAGTACCCGCCAGCTGCTGAAACTCGCGCACAGAGGCAGAGGAGCGGCCGGAGGTAGTAGGTGTGCCCAGCGTGGTAAAGCTCAGGCGGTGGCGCTCACCAAATTTCTTCTCTACAGACAGGAAGTAGCCGTATCCGTCGAATGACGTACCTGGCTGGTAGCCTTTCACAGCCCAACGGCGTGAGGCAGCGATAGCCACCGCCCAGCCGTGCTTCAGGTAGCCGGTAGAGTAGGAGGCATTCAGACGGTTAAAGTATTGACGGTTGGCAGCTGTATACGTCAGGCTCAGGCCCTTCTTGAGGCCACCTGCGCGCATATCCATATTATAGGAGCCACCCAGCCCGCCAAAGGAGAATGAAGACGGCAGCAGCGCCAGGCTGCCGGACCTGTTTCTGAGCAGGTCGGTGAAGGCACCTGATCCATTAAAGAAGGACGCGCCATTCTCCGGGTCATTAATGATCACACCATTCACTAGCATGGTAAACTGGTCATTGCGGTAGCCACGGTAGCGGAAGCCACCCTGATTGAGCCTGTAGCTGAGCGTAGCAGCATAGATATCTCCGGTAGAGGCCAGCATACTGGCTACGTTTTGCGTAGTGATGGCCTCACTGAGGTCATCAGAGCTGACGGCTATGGTAGGTATCACGTCAGCGTCCTGCTGCACCACCTTTTCTATAGAGTCGCTGGCAGCGGTCTGAGCGTAGGACAGATGTCCGCACAGCACCAGTGTGCAGCATAGAGCGAAAAATTGCTTCATCAAAAAATAAGTTAATTTCGGGCCAAAGCTAAATATTTACCCATCAATGGCAACCCGCCGATGTTAATAAATGATTATAAATCCCGTGCAGGGGCTGTTAAATCAAGTCATCCGCTAACTTTGCCATATTAAATCGCAACATGCAGAAGTTTTTTTCAGTCCTTACTTTATTGACAGTCTTTGGTTTAGGGGCCTTTGCGCAGGAAAAGCAATACCGCGTAGGTGTCATCGGTTTTTACAATTGTGAGAACTTTTATGACACCATAGATGACCCGCGTGTGGATGATGCCGAATATCTTCCTAACAGTCAGCTGCACTATGATGCCGGTGTCTATCAGGACAAGGTGAGCCGCCTCACAGAGGTGCTGTCGCAGATCGGTACAGATATCACACCAGATGGCCTATCGCTCCTCGGTGTATCTGAGATAGAAAATGAGACCGTGCTCCAGGACCTGATCTCACAGCCGGCATTCAAAAAGCGCAACTACAAGATCGTGCACTACGACTCTCCCGATGCGCGTGGGGTAGATGTAGCTATGATCTATAATCCTAAATACTTCCGCGTGCTCTACAGTGCGCCGCTGCCTGTAGACCTGATAGAAGAGGGCAAACCGCATCCTACCCGCGATGTGCTGTGGGTAAATGGTATCTACGATGGTGATACGATCAATGTATTTGTCAATCACTGGCCGTCACGCCGTGGTGGCGAGGAGGCCAGCGCCCCATACCGCGCCCAGGCTGCCGGGGTAGCCAAGCATGTGATAGACTCCCTCATGGCTATCAATCCTGAAACCAAAGTGATCCTCATGGGTGACCTCAATGATGATCCTACCAGCCCCTCTGTGACCAAGGTGCTCGGTGCTAAAGGCGAGAAGGATAAAGTAAAGGCCGGGGGCCTCTACAATCCATGGGTACGCTATACCAAGGATGGTATCGGTACGCTGGCCTATGATGATATGTGGAACCTCTTTGACCAGATCATCATCTCACACGGCTGGCTCGATCAGTCGCAGCATGGCTATTTCTACAACAAGGCCCTCATCTTCCGCAAGGACTTTATGATCCAGCAGTCGGGCAAATACAAGGGCTATCCGCTCCGTACCTTTGATGGCAATACCTACCAGCATGGCTACAGTGACCACCTGCCCACCTACATCGTACTGATGAAGGAGGTAGTGAAGAAGTAAGGAGCAGAATTTTGGGAATGCTTTGAATAACTCAGAATAATGCAAACCTTTGGTCTATGTCTCATAAGAAGATATTGATCACCGGTGCATCAGGCTTCCTGGGCTATCACCTCATCCGCTGTGCTGCCGCGCAGGGCTATGAGGTATATGCGCAGTACAATACTGGCAGCATCCAATTTGAGCGCTGCACCCCGATCCAGTTTGACCTGCGCAGCTATATAGATATGGGCAATGTGATAGATGATATAGAGCCTGATGTAGTGATCCACGCTGCCGCCCTGGCAGACGCCGCCCGCTGCCAAAGGGAGCCAGAGCTGTCTTATGCTATCAATGTAGAGGCCACGCAAAACCTGGCAGGTATCTGCTCAGACTATCAGGTACCGTTTGTTTTCACATCTACAGATCTGGTATTTGACGGGAGTAAAGGAAACTATACAGAAGAAGATGCGCCTAACCCACTGATGATCTATGGCGAGCATAAAGTGCTGGCAGAGACTGAGGTTATGAAGGTCTACCCGGAGTCACTTATAGCCCGCTGCCCGCTCATGTTTGGTGCGCCCGAGGCGAGTGACAGGACCTATTTCAGCGCCTTCATCCGCAGCCTGCGCGAGGGCCGCGAGGCCAATCTGTTTCATGATGAGTACCGCTCTGTGGCTGGTGCGCGGAGCGTAGCAGAGGGGCTGCTGCACCTGGCGGAAGAAGCCTCAGGTATCTTTCACATAGCAGGTGGCCAGCGCGTGTCGCGCTTTGAGTTTGGCCTGGCAGCAGTAGAGGCTTTTGGTCTGAATAAGAGCCTGCTCAGGTCCATGTCTCAGAAAGATATCCCCGCTGCCAATCCCCGCCCGGCAGATGTTTCCTTAAATATCTCTAAGGCCCGAAGCTTTGGCTACGCACCGCTCGGCTATCAGGAGGAATTGCAGCATATTGCATCCGGAAAATACCTCTGATGAGAAAGCTCCTTTTGATCCCGATACTCTTGACTGCTCTTTGTACCGGCGCTATCGCGCAAAACGCAAAGACGGCGCGTATTGTCTTTTACAATACAGAAAACCTCTTTGATACCATAGACGACCCGCGCACAGAGGACGAGGAGTTCCTGCCCACAGCCAAAGGACAATGGACTAGCGAGCGCTACACTATCAAGCTCGACCACATCGCCAAAGTGATCGCAGCAGTACTGGACAAAGACCAGCCGCTCGTGATCGGTCTCGCCGAGGTGGAGAATAGGCAGGTGGTCACAGACCTCATAGCCCGCCCCGCGCTGAAGAAGTACGACCTCGGTGTGATAGAGCACGACTCACCCGATCCGCGCGGAATAGATGTGGGGCTGATCTATAATAAGAAGCTCGTCACCATACAGGATACAGCCTTCCTCACCGTGCGCCTGCCCGATCTGGACAAGGGCACACGTGACATCGTCTATGTGAAAGGTGAAGTAGGGGGCAAGCCTGTACACTTCTTCGTAGACCACTGGCCGAGCAGGAGAGATGGGGCCTCCGTGTCTCAGGTGCGCCGCTATGCCGCAGCCATGGTCCTGCGCAATAAGATCAATCTCATAGAGCACGCCGACCCGCATGCCGCTATCGTGATCATGGGCGACCTGAATGATAACCCTACCGATAGCAGCATCTCCTTTATCCTCGGCGCACAGGAGCCTGTGGCGCACCCGCAGAGCCTCGCCCTCTATGACCTGATGCTAAAGCCCTACAAGGCGGGTCAATACTCCCTGAAGTATAAAGATGAAAATGATGTCTTTGATCAGTTTGTAGTGACTGGCAGCCTGCTGGATGGTGTCTCCACCCCACAGGTCACGACACAGGAGGGCCACATCTTCCGCCAGGACTGGATGCTATTCAAACACCCCAAGTACGGCGAAATGCCCAACCGCACCTATAGCGGCCCCATCTGGCATGGAGGCTATAGTGATCATTTGCCCGTATATATAGATGTCAGGTACTAGTGGCCGCGGCGGTCCTTGTAGCGGCCGGGATTGTAGTTGTGCTTCAGTGCCTCGGTAGCTTCCTCTACTTCGCGGAGTAGGGAGAGGCGGTCTTCGGAGATGTGGCTGGTAGTGACGTAAGATAGGTTTCGGAGGATCTCGAGTAGGTCAGAGGCTTTGTTGTCTTTGATGTCGAGGAGTACTTTCATGGCCAGGTCATTTAAGGGTTTCGAAATAGAGCCGCATGAAAAAAGCACAGGACATGTCTTCGGGTTTCGTATCTTAAAATTAAACAATATTTCGCGGCATTTCCCAACGATCCGGGAAATTTATTTTGGCAGTTTATAACGAACTGAAGCCCTTTCATATTGAAGGAAAACCTAGCGGGGAGCCTCATTTCCTATAATGAATTTCTCCGCGCCTCTCCGCCTCTGCGGTAAAACGCCTGTTAAAGTCCCCTTTGGGAATCCATTCCTCTAAACCTTCTTTAGTTCTTTTAAAGAGGCCTTAAGAAATCCTTCTTTATCCTTTTTGTATTCCTTCACCACAACTTTTCTGTCTTTGTCAATATCATAGTATTTTTCTGCCCAGACGCTGATCTCAAGCATGACCGGTAGCAGGTCGATTCCCTTCTGAGTGAGGCGATACAAGACTTTCGCTTTGCTATCAGGGTGGCTTAGCTTTTCTATAAGCCCATTTTCCTCCATTGCTTGTAATCTTGATGCCAAAATATTTGTAGAGATTCCCTCTCCGGATTTTAGAAAGTCACCATAGGTACATTGTTTGGCAAACATGAGGTCTCTTATGATCAGCAATGACCACTTATCTCCCCACACATCCAGAGAGCAACTGATAGGGCAATCTGATCTCCTTTGATTATTATTCATAAATTATTTAATTATTTACTTGCATTATGCAAGTAGATTGATACATTTGCACTTGCAATATGCAAGTAAATTTCGTTTTATTCTAAAAAACAGGTCGCTAAAATGAATAGTCAATCGGATAACAAGTATAGCAGCGTGCCCACGCAATTTGTAGAGGCGAATGGTATCAGGTTTGCATATCGCTCCTATGGCAGCGGAGGGGGCATACCAGTGATTTATTTGAACCACTTAGCAGCAGTCTTGGATAATTGTGACCCACGGATAATGGATGGCATCGCATCTCGGCATCAGATTATCTCTTTAGACTACCGGGGTGTGGGCTCCTCATCAGGTACGGCGCCGGATACAATAGTGGCCATGGCAGAGGATGTGATTGCTTTTGTCAAGGCGTTAGGTTTTAGCAAAGTTGATTTACTCGGATTTTCATTGGGGGGAATGGTTTCGCAGGAAATATTGCTGAAAGAACCACTACTGGTGCGCAAGGTAATATTGGCAGGAACAGGTCCCAGGGGCGGCTATAAGATGAATAACGTTACAAAAATTACTTACATAGATATTTTGAGAGGGTATTTGACCTTTCGCGATCCCAAATTCTATCTGTTTTTTACCCAGACTCACAATGGTAAAAATGCAGCCCGCAAATTTTTAAAAAGATTGCTGGAAAGAACAGAAAACCGGGATAAGGAAATTTCTATAAAAACAATGAATACCCAGCTGAAGGCGATCTATGCATGGTCACAAGAGTCTGCTATGGATCTATCATCCATGGAGCATCCTGTGCTCGTAGTGAATGGTGATGATGACAGAATGGTACCCACAAAAAACTCTTATGATATGGCTGAGCGATTTCCGAATGCAGAATTGATCATTTATAAAGATGCTGGTCATGGCGGTATATTTCAAAATCATGAGGCCTTTGTAAAAAGCACATTAGATTTTCTCAACAAATAATTTTTTAAAATGAAAGCATATCAAATAAAGAAATACAGCAAAGACGAACCATTATACTTATCTGAAGTAGACTTGCCATCCATAAAAGACAATGAAGTATTGGTCGAGATCCATGCCGCAGGGGTCAATCTATTGGACACCATGATAAAGACAGGGGAGTTCAAACTCTTTTTGCCCTACAAGACGCCGCTGGTCAATGGACATGATATGGCAGGCACGGTGATCAAGATAGGTGCGGGTGTAAAGGGCTTTAAGGTGGGGGATGAGGTTTATTCCAGAGTGGGTGACTACAGGATAGGTACTTTTGCAGAATACATTGCAGTGCAAGACAGCGACATTGCACTGAAACCCCAAAAACTGTCTATGCTAGAAGCCGCTTCGATTCCTCTGGTGGGGCTGACGGCATGGCAAGCGCTGGTAGAGATAGCTAAAATAAAGAAGGGACAAAAAGTATTCATACAAGCCGGCTCCGGAGGTGTAGGCACATTTGCTATCCAGCTGGCAAAGCACCTCGGTGCTTATGTAACGACTACGACAAGCGCAGCAAATGTAAATTGGGTGAAAGATCTGGGTGCTGACCTGGTCATAGACTATAGAAATGAAGATTTTGAAACTGTGCTAAAGGAGTATGATGTGGTACTACATAGCAACCGGGACCCTAAAGTAATGGAAGCTTCTTTCAGGATCTTAAAGAAGGGAGGAGTGCTGATATCACTGGTCGGGCCACCTACGCCTGAGTTTGCCGAAGAAATAAATTTGCCTTGGTATTTTAAGCTTGTTACCTGGCTTTTAAGCTCAAAGGCAAAGAGATATGCCCAAAAACTGAATGTTAACTACAAATTCCTTTTTATGAGGGCGGAGGGGTCGCAATTGACTGCGATAACTAAATTGATAGAAAATGGCACTATAAAACCAGTCATTGATAAGGTTTTCCCATTTGACCAGACCAATGAGGCTATGGCCTATGTGGAAACAGGCAGAGCGAAAGGGAAAGTGGTAATCAGCATTAAGTAGCTCAGCATCTGCATGCAAAAGCTACTGCAGAGTTAGATCCCCGTATACGTAAACGGACTGATCCCCCTCAGCTCCGCCTTCACAGCTTCACTCACATCCAGCGTCTCTATGAAGTCGCGGATGTTTTGCTCCGTGATCACTGCGCCGCGGGTTAGCTCCTTCAGCTTCTCGTACGGCTTCGGGTAGCCCTCGCGGCGGAGGATGGTCTGTATGGCCTCTGCGGCTACGGCCCAGTTATTGTCCAGATCGGCCTTGATCGCGGCTTCATTCAGCAGCAGTTTGCCTAGGCCCTTGTGTATGCTCTTCAGGCTGATGAGTGTGTGCGCTATCGGCACACCCACATTACGCAGCACCGTAGAGTCCGTCAGGTCGCGCTGCAGGCGGGATATAGGCAGCTTGGCAGACAGGTGCTCGAATAGTGCATTGGCTATGCCCAGGTTGCCCTCCGCATTTTCAAAGTCTATCGGGTTCACCTTGTGCGGCATGGCAGAGGAGCCTATCTCACCGGCCTTTACCTGCTGCTTGAAGTAGTCCATCGAGATATAGGTCCAGATATCACGGCTCAGGTCTATCAGTATCGTATTGATCCGCTTCAGCGCGTCAAATAGCGCGGCCAGGTTGTCATAGTGCTCTATCTGCGTGGTATACCTGCTGCGGTCCAGCCCCAGCGTCTCATTCACAAACTGATCTGCAAACGCCACCCAGTCTATCTGCGGGTACGCCACATGATGCGCATTAAAGTTGCCCGTAGCCCCGCCGAACTTCGCACTATAAGGCACAGCACCTAGTTGCGCCACCTGCTTCAGCAGGCGCTCGCTGTAGACCAGCAGCTCCTTGCCCAGGCGGGTAGGAGAGGCCGGCTGTCCGTGGGTGCGTGCCAGCATCGGCACCTGAGACCACTGGTGCGCGTACTGCGTGATGGTAGTGATGATGCGGTCCAGCTCCGGTCCATACACATCGCTGATCGCATCGCGCAGGGAGAGCGGTATCGCAGTATTATTGATATCCTGAGAGGTCAGGCCGAAGTGGATGAACTCCAGGTGCTGCTCATGACCCAGCGCCTTCATCTTATCTTTGATAAAGTACTCCACGGCCTTCACATCGTGATTGGTCGTCTTCTCATACACCTTGATCGCCATGGCATCCTCCTCGCTAAACTCCGCATAGATATTGCGCAGTTCTTTCTTCTCCACATCACTCAGCGCACGTAGCTGCGGCAGAGGCACCTCCGTGAGCGCTATGAAGTACTCCACCTCCACCAGCACGCGGTACTTCATCAGCCCATACTCAGAGAAGTAAGGCGCGAGTTCATCTACCTTGCTGCGGTAGCGTCCGTCTATAGGAGAGATAGCGTTGAGTGGAGTCAGCGACATGTGCAGAATTTTGTCGCGAATGTAAGGAATAAACGACCTATCCGAATGGCTCCTTTATTAATTCTTGCTGACTATGGGTACTTTATCGAAAATAGCTTTTACCCCACAAAACAATTTTCCCTCCTTATATCTTAAAATTTTATACAACTTCGATTTATGAAAGCATTTACTCTTCTTCTGTCTTTAGTTGCTATCACTTTATTTATGCCTTCTTGCAAAAAGGAATACCACTGCATTTGCCCAGCGGGCTATGCTAATTGGACTTTTACCACATCTACTAGAAACGAGGCCGCTAAAGAGTGTGCAGCAAAAGGATTTTATACTGACACATGTCGTCTGCAATAAAGCTGAGGAATAATGTCTATGACTGCTAAAGATTGTGAGACATAATTAAGCTTTGCACCGCAGAATTTAATAGCATCCCTTATGTTTGCACCGCTAAAACAAAACGGTGCGGTACCTCTTGTCGGTTTTCCTTTTCTTCTTCACACTCCATCTTTCTGCGCAGCAGATCCGGGTAAACCTGTCCGTCTCCGCCGCTGGCCGCGCGCTGGATCAAGCCCTTGTAGATATCTATGAATATAACTCCCCCATACAGCCGCTGCACACCGACGCACAGGGTAGGAGCAGCTTCCAGATACAGCGTGGCAAGGAATATCTCCTTGTCATATATAAGTCGGGCTATATCACACAGTCCATCAGCCTCGCCGATAGCAGGTATGATCGACTGCCGGTGATAGATATCAAAGCCGAACTGCAAAAAGACTCGCACACACCCGACGGCCTCTACTATCACGATCCGCACCGCCGCATAGAGAGCAATCTTAAGCTGACAGGCTTTACGGACGATACCTTTGCACTCGCAAATATACCTGCTCACCGCGCCGACTCTGTCACAGTCCTCATGAACCGCGCCAAGGCTAATCAATACCTGCTCGTCTCTCGCAACACCATCACTGCTACGCATGATGAAGGTTACTCCCGCCAGGTAGTGGCAGATGTGCAGGCAGAGCTAGCCAGCTACAGCGCACAGATAGCCGCCAGCGATGCACGGTATGATTCCTTATATAAAGAAGAGCAAGCGCACCTCGCCGCCACGCAGCGCACCACCGGAGATAAACAGTATGATGAACTACTCGCCGTGCAGCATGACCTGGCCGATAGGCTAGGGGAGAGGGCTACCTCACACCTGATGGAGCAGCAGCGCCAGCTGGCCCGCGCTCGGCTGGATGAGATGAGCGCCATCCGCTACGGGCAGCGGATGAATGACTCCCGGGACTCTGCTCAGCGCACCCTCCTGCGTGATACTATGTGGCAGATGAAGGCCCGCGCCGCTCACGACCGCTGGCGCGCGGCGGATGAGAATAAGAAGTTCCTCTGGTATAATAAGTACCAGACGGACAACTATCAGGAGTATATAGAGATGCTCCGCTACAAAGAAAAGAAGGCAGAACCGAAGGCGACAGCCAAAGCCACACCAAAGAAGTCCACACCTCCGCATGCAACGCCGGCACCTCGGGATACATCTGATAATCTGTCCAAGCTCTCCGACGCGCAGCGTGAGGACCAGATCCGAAAGGCCCTGGAGGAGGAGGAGCGCTTCCGAAACTATGAGGAGAAAACAGAGAAGCGTAAAGTGGATGGCACAGAACTAACCGTGCAGGAGATACGTATATCGGATGATACTTATGAGATGCAGGTAGACAAAAAGGGAAACAAGCGTTATTTCAAAAATAACAAGCCTGTCACTGCATTGACCTTTGACTTTGAGACCAAAAGAAAGATGGTAGACGTACTGAACACGATCCGCCAGAGCGATAAGCTAGGAAGATAGAAGCATGAACGCCAGACACGCTGTGAGATTAATAGCTTTTGCGATTTAGCGTTTTTGCGGTTAGAAACATAGCTTGAAATGGATGAAAGAAAAAACTAAATTGTGTTTTTTGATTTGAAATACTTTCTTTGCCACGCATAAATTTTGCGACCACATCATATATTATGTCGAAAAACCTGATCATAGTCGAGTCACCTGCCAAGGCAAAAACCATCAATAAATTCCTGGGGGATGACTACGTAGTATCGTCCAGCTACGGTCACATACGTGACCTGCCGGACAAAGGTGTGGCCATAGATATCAAGAATAACTACACACCGCAGTATGAGGTCAACGAGGATAAAGAGAAGGTGATAAAGGAGCTGAAGAAGCTGGCCAAAGGTGCTAAAGACATCTATCTCGCGACGGACGAAGACCGTGAGGGAGAGGCCATAGCATGGCACCTTTGTCACGTACTCGACCTGGATCCTAAGAAAGCAAAACGTATCACCTACACTGAGATCACCGAGAAGGCTGTCAAGAACGCCGTAGCCAATCCGCGCAAGATCAACCTCGATCTGGTAGACGCGCAGCAGGCACGCCGTGTGCTGGACCGTCTCGTGGGTTATGAGCTATCACCTGTGCTCTGGCGCAAGGTGCGTCCGTCTCTCTCTGCCGGCCGCGTACAGTCAGTAGCTGTGCGTCTCATAGTAGAGCGCGAGCGCGAGATCAAGAACTTTAAGTCTGTTTCTACTTTCAAGATCACCGCCCAGTTTCTGGTGAAGGATGACAAGGGTAAGACGACTACACTCAAGGCTGAGAGTACGACTAAGTTTTCTACTGAAGGTGATGCAAACACCTATCTCAATAATCTGATCGGTGCAACCTTTTCTGTAAAGGATATAGAGAAGAAGCCCTCTAAGCGTACACCATCTGCGCCGTTCACCACGTCTACACTCCAGCAGGAGGCCAGCCGCAAGCTGGGCTTCTCTGTGACCAAGACAATGGTCGTAGCGCAGAAGCTCTACGAGGCCGGTCACATCACCTATATGAGAACGGACTCCACTAGTCTGTCCGAACTCGCGCAGGCAAACATAGCCACCGAGATCAAATCTAAGTATGGCAAGGAGTACCACAAGCAGCGCCAGTTTGCTACCAAGAATGCAAGCGCACAGGAAGCTCACGAGGCCATCCGTCCATCCTATATAGAGAACTCTATGGTAGAGGGCGAGCGCGATGAGCAGCGCCTCTATGAGCTGATCTGGAAGCGTACCATCGCATCGCAAATGGGTGATGCCGAGCTGGAGCGCACCATCATATCTATAGGCAATAATAAGAATAGCGACCTACTGCAGGCCACAGGCGAGATCGTGATATTTGATGGCTTCCTGAAGGTCTACACAGAGTCTACTGATGAAGATGCTGATGATGCAAGTGAAGAGGAAGAAGGTAGCGCCACACTGCTGCCGCCGCTCCATAAGGGTGACGGCCTCGACCTCAAGGAAATGATCGCTACAGAGCGCTTCTCCAAGCCGCTGCCACGCTACACGGAGGCGAGCCTCGTGAAGAAGCTGGAAGAACTCGGCATAGGCCGTCCGTCTACCTATGCACCTACTATCGGCACCATACAGAAGCGCCAGTATGTAGTGAAGGAACCACGTGAGGGTGTAGAGCGCGCCTACCGAGTCCTGACACTCAAGAGTGATAAGATCAGCAAGGTAGAGAAGACTGAGATCACCGGTGCCGAGAAGAACAAACTCTTCCCTACAGACATCGGCAATCTGGTGAATGACTTCCTCGTGGAGAATTTCAATCAGGTACTGGACTTTGGCTTCACTGCAGATGTAGAGAAGCAGTTTGACCAGATAGCCGAAGGCCACAAGGTGTGGAACCAGATGATAGACGAGTTCTACAAGCCATTTCACCAGACTGTAGAGACCACTACTAAGGAGTCAAAGAAGGTCACAGGCGAGCGCCTCCTCGGCGAGGACCCTGCTACCGGCAAACCCGTACTGGCCAAGATGGGCCGCTACGGTGCCATGATACAGATAGGTGCTACGGAGAGCGAGGATAAGCCACGCTTCGCCAAGCTGCGCGCCAATCAGTCTATCGAGTCTATCAGCTTTGATGAAGCGATGGAGCTCTTCAAGCTGCCACGCGAGGTGGGTGAGTTTGAGGACAAGGTGATCAAGGTGAGCATAGGACGCTTCGGTCCCTATGTACAGCACGATAGCAAGTTTGTCTCTCTCAAGAAAGAACAAGATCCATATACCATCACTCATGAGGAAGCTGTAGAACTCATCAAGGCCAAGCGCGAAGCTGATGCCAATAAGTTCATAGCTGAGTTCAAAGAACACGATATACAGGTGCTCAATGGCCGCTTCGGTCCATATATCAAGAAGGGCAAGGACAACTATAAGATACCTAAGGGCACTGTAGCGGAAACGCTGACAGAAGCTGAGGTGCTGGAGATAGTAAAGGCTGGCCCATCTAAAAAATCACCGAGAGGCCGCGCCAAAAAATAGTCCTGATGCTGCCCTCTGAGTCTGAGATACACGCCCTGGTCCAGCTGCTGGACGATAGTGACAAAGAAGTGCGCTCCCATGTCTATACCCGCATCAAGAGCTTTGGTGTGGAAGTCATCCCTACGCTGGAGGGTGCCTGGACCATAGAGCTCAATGCCCTGCAGCACGACCGCCTGGAGGAGCTGATCCGCGATATACACTTTCAGGTAGTGATAGATGAGCTGGAGGCCTGGGTGGCCTCAGTAGATCAGGACCTGCTGCTGGGTTTCTACATTCTCTCAAAGTATTTCAACCCTGAGCTGGACTACGATGTAGTACAGAAGCAGGTCTTCCGCATGCGCCAGTCCATCTGGCTGGAACTGAACTACAACCAGACTCCGCTGGAGCAGATACAGATATTCAATCAGATCTTCTACGGCTATCATGGCTACTCAGGCGTGCAGCTGTCTGAGCATTTCAAAGACTATACGCTCGACCACCTGCTGGAGACCAAGAACGGTACCTCTATAGCCCTCGGTATCCTCTACCAGATCATAGCCCGCGACCTCAATCTGCCCGTCTATGGCGTGCCGCTGATCAAGTTCTTTGTGAGCTGCTTCTGCAAGCGGACCATTGCTGACTTCTCAGATACTACGGCCAATGAGAATGAGGTCATGTTTTACATCAATCCGGTCAATCGCGGTTCTCTCTTCTCCAGAAATGAGATCAAGGAGTACCTTGACAAGATGAAGCTGGAGGAGGAGCCTAAATACTATGCACCAGCCAGCAATAAAGCGATCCTCACGGAGCTGCTCACTTATTTCGCCGAGCTGGCTTCTTTCAAATCTGACGCTCAAAAGGAGACAGACTTTGCAAAGCTCCTGCGCATATTAAACGGATAAATTCGCTGCATCCAAGCCTCCGTTTTCCATCGTGCTGTTTTATTATGACATTTTTTAGAAGAAAGGAGTCGGCAGGCTGACTTCAAACACCAGGTTCTTCCCGCTCCTGATTTAGGAGAGGGAAGATGCCGAAGGCAGATGGGAGTGGTTAGGCGTGCGTACGTGAAACAGACCCCGCCAACTCATTTTAATAGCTAAACGAATTGCTCTAAATCTCCCAAAAGGGGAGATTTAGAGGGGCTTAGTGCCATAAATGAAAAATGCCTCCCTTTGCAGAGAGGCATTGTATAGATCTTGTTGCTGGCTTTTTACTTGCTGGCTGGAGCTGCTGCCGGAGCTGCACCTTGCTGTGCGCGCTGAGCCCTTCTTGCATCCCTTTCAGCCTTCTGAGCTGCCTGGTACTTGTCATACAGGTCTTTGCCCATAGCCTCTTCCAGGCCTTTCTTGTGTGCTGCCTGCAGGTCCCTCATCTTAGCCTGCATGTCTGCACGCTGTGCTTCCGCCTGCTCTTTGCTCTGGTCCCTGAGGTCGTTCTTCATAGCCATCCTCTTGGTGTTAAACTCGGTATTCACAGCCAGTACCTTGTCATATTTATCACCCAGTGGTGTGAGTTGGTTCATCTGGTCTGTTTCGCGCTTTGCACGCTCTTCCGCTGTCATTGCTTTCCTTTGTGGAGCGGCAGTTGCTTTGCCCATAGCCGGCTGGCCCGCTGGTGCAGTCTGAGCAGCTTGAGCAAAAGTGGCTGCGGAGAGGAGCAGCGCTGCGACTGCTGAGATCATTCTTTTCATTGTACGTGTTTTTGTTTTGAGATTATGATGTCAATTGCTTTGCCAGGTTTAAATATACGAAGCTAAATTAACAAATCTAGGGAATTCGGCTGCGCTCACAAATCAGTCGGTAGAAGCCTGATAGCTAGGACTACCGCCGGCAGGAGCGCATCATTTGCTCTACCATTTCAGATTTGTAGTGCCGGTCTGTGTGTACCATCTCGGTGGCCAGGTAGTTGAGCAGATTGGTCATCTCTATGTCTGTGATGGTAGTGGGGTACATGGGCTGGTCATAGGTCCGGCCATTTACCACCACGGGGCCATTCATACCTGACTGTATCCAGCATGGCAGCGAGTCAAACTGCGCGCGCGCCATATCTGCATCAGCCAGTGGCGGCACCAGCTGCTGTATGCCTTCACCCTTCTCTCCATGGCAGGAGGCGCAGTGGTCCATGTACACGTACCGGCCCGGATGCTCATAGGAGGAGTGGAAGAAAGTCATGTACAGGAAGAACACCACACAACCCAGCGGCACAGCTATCAGCACGATGCGCAGTACTTTACTTTTCATGCAGCAGCAGTTCTATATCGTTCATCAGTTTCTCTGTGCCCTCATCTGTGGTGCCATCATAGTAGCCGCGTATGTGGCGCTTCTGGTCCACCAGTATGAAGTTGCCATCATGTACGAATCCGCCGGGAGAGTCTTTGTCTTCCTTGGCGTAGGCCAGGTAGCGGTCGGCCATGGCATAGAGGCTGTCATGCTCGCCCGTCAGCAGGTACCACTTGCTGTTGTCTATGTTCAGCTTCTCTGCATATTTGCGCAGGGTAGCTACCGAGTCGCGCTCCGGGTCTATACTGTGAGAGAGGATCAGTACACCCTTGTCTCCATATTTCTCATAGACTTTATGCAGCTCAGCCTTCATCTTGGGGCAGATAGACGGGCAGTGGGTGAAGAAGAAGTCCACCACGTATATTTTGCCCGATACGGTGCCCGTATCTACCTGGTGCCCCAGCTGATCCAGAAAGTGGAACGGAGGGATCACCGCCGTGACCGTGTCATAGCGGTCATGCCCGCCCACTGTCTCGTGGTGTATGATGGTCTCGCCCAGCACTTTGAGCCTGGGCTGAGGGGTAGGCGTGCAGGCTGTGAGGGCCAGCAGCAGGGTAGCAGAGAGATAGAGGTACCACTTCATAGCTGGCAAATGTATATCAAAATTCAGCCCAAATGTAAAGCCCATCAGATAAGGCGTCGATTTTAAGTTACGTGGGGTAAGACGTAGATATCAGAGGTGTGTTGAGAGCAAAATTAATGATGTATCCGAAACATTGTAACACAACTAAAATCAACCGCAAAGAACGCCAAGAACGCGGAGAATTGATAAAATACCTTTGCGTTCTCAGCGTTTCTTGGCGGTTAAAACTATTGTAATATCAAGCTGATGGTATATATTTTATCCACCTCGTCCGTAGGATTCGTGTGCCGGTATTAACAGCTATACCACAGCAGTTTGAAAAGCCACCGCCTTTAGCGTAGTTTTGCCACCTGCTATAAGCTGATTATGTCTGAAACGATCCCACCACTGGAGAGCAAAAGAGTACCCAAACCGGAATGGCTGAAGATCAAGCTGCCATCCGGAGTAGAGTATTCTGATGTCAAGAAGAATATAAAGGATAACCGCCTGCACACCATCTGTGAGAGTGGCCAGTGCCCAAACCAGACGGAGTGCTGGGGCGCAGGCACCGCTACGCTCATGATACTGGGCAATGTATGCACACGCTCGTGTATGTTTTGCAACGTAGCTACCGGCAAGCCGGAGAATGTAGACATCACCGAGCCGCTGCGCGTGGCTGAATCTGTGAAGCTTATGGGCCTGCAGCACGTGGTCATCACCTCTGTAGACCGCGATGACCTGACCGATGGCGGCGCCAAGATATGGGCCGCTACCATACGCGCTATCCGCCGTCATGCACCGGGTGTCACTATGGAGACACTCATAGGAGACTTTGCCGGCCGGTGGGAAAATCTCCAGCAGGTCATAGATGTAAAGCCCGAAGTGGTCTCTCACAATCTCGAAACAGTCAAGCGCCTCACCCGCGAGGTGCGTGTACAGGCACGCTACGAGCGCAGCATAGAGGTACTCCGCAGACTGAAAGACGGCGGTATAGAGCGCACCAAGTCAGGCATCATGCTAGGCCTGGGCGAGACTGACGAGGAAATATACGAGGCCATGGACGACCTCCGCGGCGCAGGCGTAGACATCCTTACCCTCGGCCAATACCTGCAACCAACCCGCCAACATCTCGCTGTACAGCGCTATGTATCACCGGAGCAGTTTGCAGAGTACAAGAAGATCGGTCTGGAGAAAGGCTTCCGCTATGTGGAGTCAGGGCCGATGGTGCGCTCATCGTACCATGCGGAGAGGCATCTGATATGAGTGGTAGACAGTAGGCTCGTGAAGCCTTTTATGCGGGAAAGATAGTCCCGATGATCTTGTCATCGCTGACTTTGGCCCAACGCACTTTCAGGTTGCCTTCATAGGTCTTGTAGCCGAATGTCAGTTCATTCACCTTAGAGCTCACAAATGATGCCTTAGCCTCCTGAATGATCCGCTCCACATCCAGCACGTTTGCCATAGTCTCCTCTATGGTCCAGTATTCCTTGTCTGCGGGCTGGTTGAGCAGTTTGAGCAGGGGGGGGGAGTGGTATACGGTGCGTTTAAACAGGTCTACCTCTATATAGCCTGCGTTATACAGCATCTGTATATTCGCAAAGCGCTCCTCGCCCTTATTGAGCTGGGAGGCTACACTTGACAGCTGCTTATTGAGGTTAAATCGCTCAAAGGCAAACATGATAGACGAGATCAGCACCTTGCCATCAAACTTGCCCTTTACCAGAAAGTCCTGTGCCCCGTAGCGCACTGTCTCCAGGCCTACCTTCTCATCTACCAGGCCGGTGAGCACCACTACCAGGTTGTTAGGGTAGTTTTCCAGCAGTTTTTTGATGGTATCCAGGCCCACGCTGTCCGGCAGGTTCAGGTCCATGAGGATGATGTCAAACTGATTGGCGTCGAGCAGCTCGTGAGCGGCCTTCATACAGTCAGCATGAAAGAAGTTGAACCGCGGCGACATAGATTCACCGAGGTAAAACTTGATCAGGAATGCATCACCTGCATTGTCCTCTATGAGTAGTACTTTGAGTTCCTGCTTATCCATGGGTCACTATTCTAGAGAGAGTTTTACGGTCTTAAACCAGAAGGCATCCATCTGCTGTATCACCCGGGTGAAATCATCAAAATCCACCGGCTTCAGGATGTATGCGTTTGCATGGGTATCATAGGCTTTGAAAATATCGTGGTCCGCCTCAGATGTGGTCACGGCCACCACAGGTATGCGCTTCAGCTTTGGAGAGGCTTTGATCTCGCGCAGGATCTCGATGCCATTGCGCTTGGGCAGGTTCAGGTCCAGCATGATGATGTCCGGGCGCTCTGCGCCGCTGTACTCACCCTCCTTATTGAGAAAGGGCATCACCTTGTCGCCGTCAGAGATCACATCCATGTCTATCTCTATCCTGCACTCTTTGATGGCCTCCTGTGTCAGACGGATATCACCCGGATTGTCCTCTACCAGCAGGAGCCTTTTTCTTTTTTTTCCCTTATGGGGGATTATTTCAGTCATTGCTATTGGGTCTTATAGCTTAAACGCAACCTGAGCGAATAAGTTCCATCGCTAAATTGCTCTTTTTGCTCTAATATAAAAAAGGAAGATACGGTTTTTCACCGTCTCATTTCGGTTATCCGCACATAGATTTACTTGTCTGCAGGCATCACCTTCTCTATAGAGATGCCGTTGGCGCCCATATTGAGGGCCGGATTGCTCTGTGCAGGTAGCTGGTTGAAGAAGTCCTTGTACGTATTGCCCACTATCGTATAGCCACCTGTATTGAGGTCAAAGAAGATGTCATTCAGCAGGTTGATATTAGCGCCTTTGCCGGCATTTTTGTAGAAGCCCTGGTTGGCTGCTACTACCTTGGATGGCGTCAGCTTGATACGGTTAAAGTTTAGTACTACATTGTCAGTAGAGCCGCTCAGGTAGATGCCGTACATCGTGCCCTCGCCGCCTACGTTCACCGCATTGTTAGACAGCATAGCATACTGGTCGGGTGTGCCCTCGCAGTCATTCAGCACGATGCCGTACACGCCGTTCACTGCATTTACCACGTTATTGCTTATCACCATATACGGCTTGATGCCATTCAGGTAGAGGCCGCGGTATTCCTTGTAGGTAGAGACGGAGCTTATCACGTTATTGGTCAGTACCGGTGAGTGCTCATTGTACAGGGTGATAGCGCTCTCATACTGATTGAAGAAGAGGCACCCTGTCACGCTCGTACGCGTATCCGGTGTGGCGTTGCTGCCCTTATAGATACCTACGCTGCCATTATTCACAGAGCAGTCTTCAAAGGAGATATCACTCTTCACGTCGCCCGGCGTACAGTAGATCACAGCGTTATTGGCGCCGGTCACAGAGCGCTCTGTACCGTTAAAGGTCACATTGTTGAAGCGGATCTTGCGGCTAGCGCCATCTATCTTGATGGTATTGCCGGTATGGCCTGTACGGTTCTCTATGGTCAGGTTTGAGAAGTTGATATTGCTGGCGCTGTAGAGGCGCAGGGTGTATTCTGCATCAGGAGAGGAGCTGGTGATGATCACATCAGAGCTATTGCCCCGCGCAGACTCAAAGCTGACCGTATTCTGGGTAGATACACCGGTGATGGCGCTCAGGTCCAGCTTTTCGGCATAGGTGCCGTCCTCTATCAGAAATGTGACAGGCCCGCTCACACCACCACAGCGCAGCGCGGCTACTGCCTCGGCTACGGTCTGGTATTCTGTTTCGTCTTTGCCTATCTTATATTCACCCGACAGGGGCGCGCAGTCACCTGCATGGGCCATCGAGATGGTCAGGGTCAGGAGGGTACAAAGGAATACTCTCAGATGTAGTGGGTTTTGCATCTTGTGTCAGTCGCGGCAGGTGCTGGGGTGCAGCTTACCGTTCCGTATTAACGAATAATTCCGTCAAAAGTTCCATTGCTAAGATGCAATATTTTGATTAATAACCAAATAAAAAGGTTCCGCTTTTCGGCGGAACCTAACCTTTCTCATATCAATCTTTCAAAAAAACCAAATTAGTTGGCCGGTGTTACCTTCTCTATCATGATGCCATTGGCAGAGACAGTCAGGCTGGCATTGCTCTGAGCCGGCAGCTGGTTGTAAAAGTCCTTGTACGTATTGCCCAGTACAGTGTAGCCACCGGTGCTCAGGTCGTAGAAGATATTATTCATCACATTGATATTGCTGCCGGTAGCCTTATTTGTATAGTAGGCCTGGGCGCTCTTGTTATCCTTGGCAGTAGCCAGCTTCACACGGTTAAAGTTGAAGACGATATTGTCTGTAGAGCCGGTCAGGTAGAGGCCGTACATGGCGCCGTCGCCACCCACGTTCACAGAGTTATTGGCTATCGAGCCGTAGTTTTCTGAGGTGCCTTCGCAGTTATTCAGCGCAATACCGTAGGTACCGTTTACAGAGTTGATCACGTTATTGCTGATCACCATATTGCCTGTAGCGTGCTCCAGGGCTATGCCTTTGTAGTCCTTGCTGGTAGAGATAGAGCTGATCACGTTATTGCTCAGCACGGGTGCAGCCTCGTTATTCAGCTTCATCGCGCTCTCATACTGGTTAAAGAACAGCGTACCCTGCACAGTAGTACGTGTGTCTGCTGCTGCATCGCCACCCTTGTAGATACCTACGCTGCCATTATTGATCTCGCAGTCTTCAAAGCTGATATTGCTCTTGGCACCACTGGCAGTAGAGTAGATCACAGCGTTATTGGCACCGTTGCTCTGGCGCTCTGTACCATTGAATACTACATTGCGGAAGTGTATGTTCTTCGTCACGCCTTCCATCTTCACCGCATTGCCGGTATAGCCGGTAGCATTGTCTATGGTCAGGTTGGTAAAGGCGAGGTTGGTCGCGCCGGTCAGGTGCAGGGTATACTCGGCGTCAGGAGTAGGAGATACCAGCACTACATCAGCGCTGTTGCCCTTCTCAGACTCAAAGGTAATGCTATTCTGAGCCGATATCCCAAAGATATCGCCCATCTCTACTTTCTCAGCATAGCGGCCATCTGCCAGCAGGAAGGTCACAGGACCATTCACACCACCACACCTCAGGGCAGATATAGCTGCACCTATAGTAGGATAGTCTGCATCTGTGCCACCTATGTGGTACTCACCGGAGAGGGCAGAACAGCCGGAGGCGGCAGATATGGTGAGCGCAGGAGAGAGGAGTAGCGCGGCCAGAAGTGTTTTGAAAGTAGTCATCTTTTGAAATTTTGAGATTAAGAAAGGGCCTATGCGGCTCATATTGATAAGATAGATGCCCCTGTATCCTTTGTCAATATCTGGTCCGAAAAATGTTTCAAAATCTGCCCTCCTTTTTGCCAACCGGCTGAAAATGAACCTGAAAAAAATCAGTAGGGGCTGCCTCAGGGGCAAAAAAGAAGTCCCGGCCATCTGACCGGGACTTCTCTGTCATATCAATCTTTCAAAAACTATTAGTTGGCCGGAGTCACTTTCTCTATCATGATACCATTGGCTGATACGCTGAGAGAGGAGTTGCTCTGAGATGGCAGCTGGTTAAAGAAGTCCTTGTACGTATTGCCCAGGATCGTGTAGCCACCGGTATTGAGGTCAAAGAAGATGTTGTTCAGCAGGTTGATGTTCTGGCCCGTGCCGCTGTTCTTGTAGTACGCCTGGCTCGCAGCGTTCCTGGTGTTTGGCGTCAGCTTCACGCGGTTAAAGTTAAACACGATATTGTCTGTAGTACCTGTCAGGTAGAGGCCGTACATAGAGGCATCTCCACCCACATTCACAGAGTTATTGGTCACATTGCCAAAGTTGCTGGCTGTACCCTCGCAGTTATTCAGTGCCAGACCGTAGGTGCCATTCACCGCGTTTACCACGTTATTGCTCACTACCAGTGCGCCGGTCACCTTGTCCAGAGAGATGGCCTTGTAGTTCTTGTAGTTTGATACAGTGCTGATCACGTTATTGCTCAGTACCGGTGCTGCCTCACCATTCAGGGTGATAGCGCTCTCATACTGATTGAAGAACAGGGTGCCTGTCACAGATGTGCGGGTATCAGCCTCAGCTGCGCCACCCTTGTAGAGGCCCACGCTGCCGTTATTCACTTCGCAGTCTTCAAAGTTGATATTGGTCTTTGCCTCATTGGCTGTAGAGTATACCACGGCGCTATTGGCACCTGTAGCAGGGCGCTCGTTGCCATTCAGCACTACATTCTTAAAGGTGATATTCCTCGTAGGGCCATCTATACGTACTGTATTGCCCGTATTGCCGGTCTTATTCTCTATGGTCAGGTTCTCAAAGGAGATGTAGGCGGCATTATTCAGGCTCACCGTATATGGCACATCCGGAGAGGTAGATGCCAGTACCACATCAGAGTTATTGCCCTTGGCAGACTCAAATGTGATGGTATTTTGTGCAGAGGCACCTTGTACGTAGGAGAGGTTGATGCGCTCATTGTATTGGCCGTCTGCCAGCAGGAAGGTGACCGGGCCGTTCACGCCGCCGCACTTGAGTGCTGCCACTGCTTCTTCTATAGATGCATAGTCGCCATCATCTTTGCTGATCTTCAGCTCACCGCTGAGAGGATTGCAGTCGCCAGCCAGTACTGACATGGCCGGAGCTATGAGGAGGGCAGCCAAAAGGGTTTTAAGAGTAGCCATCACTTGATTTTTGAAGGTTTTAATTAAAAAGGGTTCTAATAATGTCTTAGGGTTTAAAATATGATGCCACTCAGGCCTTGTCAATAGGTCCTCGGGAAAATGTTTCACTACCTGGGTATAACTACCTTGATATCAGACGGAAAGAATTTTTGAAGGTCCTTTTTTAGCAAATACAGGGCAACTATTTCAATCAAACAAATATCTCCTTTTTCTGTTATAAAAGTACTTTTTTGTTAGATTTTTCGGGCAAAAGGCGCCACAGGCGGGGCCAAATCCCGATTTAACCCTTTTTCGTTTATCTATCTGCACTTAGGTATTAGATTTGTTATCACAGTTTCATCCATAAATAATAATAACTACTAAACATGAAAAGCATCCTCCTCGCAGCGCTCCTGCTCGTCACCGCTCCCGCTACCAAAACAATCTATGACTACAAGATGAAAGACATAGACGGCAAAGAAACCTCCCTGGCAGACTACAAGGGAAAGGTGGTCATGATCGTCAACGTGGCCTCTCTCTGTGGCAATACTCCCCAGTATAAAGACATACAGGCTACCTACCTCAAGTATAAGGACAAGGGTCTTGTGGTTCTCGGCTTCCCTGCCAATAACTTTATGAGTCAGGAGCCGGGCAGCAATGAGAAGATCAAGAGTTTCTGCTCTACAGAGTACCATGTCACCTTCCCCATGTATAGCAAGATATCTGTCAAGGGCAAGGACATAGATCCACTCTATAGCTACCTGACGCAGAAGTCTGAGAATGGCGTGATAGATGCTCCGGTCAAGTGGAACTTCCAGAAGTTTCTCATAGGCAAGGATGGCAAGGTGATCACCAGCTATAGCCCCAGCACCCTCGTGACAGAGGCAGAAGTGGTGAAAGGCATCGAGACTGCACTGGCTGCTAAATAGGTGGCTGGAATGCAGACATCAGATACTAAATGCTAGATACTAGATATTAGATACTGGAAATACATTTACAAAGAACGTGAAAGGATCGCTGCGGCGGTCCTTTTTTGCTTTTAGAAATATGTGTACTCGCGGACCTGCCTGCCCCACATACTGTCTGATGTTTCCTTTATGACTCTATGAAAGTTGTCAAATTCATAGCTGAGCTTTTCTTTGAAGGAGCCATGTTTGCCCCCGGCAACAAAGGAACCCTCCCAAGTCTTAACAAGATGAGTATTGCGCCGTCCCTCCGGACTGCGCCCGAAATCGCGCGTATCTATATCAGTATAGTATGCATCGCGAGGCGTAGGGCGGTATTTCCGGTGAGACCCGCTTACATAGGTTTCACCCATCACATCGCCGTTTTGTATATTTCGTATCCACGTAGCGTATTGGCTCACTCTCTTTATCAGAAATCCTGCACTGTCGTAGGTATATGTCTGGTCATCATTGTCAGATATGGCGAGACCTGCTCCGTTTACCTTGTACTTGAAAAAGGAATAGTGATACTGGCGCTCAAAGATGCTATCTGCCCTATACACATAACCGATCGAGTCAATATGCGTCGTATCCTGTGGAAGATCACTATTTTTCTGATACCTTATAATAGATTCTAGGGTCAAACGGCCTGCACTATCATATTCGTAAGTGCGACGCTCATAATGCAAAGTATCTCGTACTGATTCAGATCGCACCCTGTAGCTCACATGCACCTGGGCCCGGCACCAGCAGGTACTAAGTATAAGCAAGATGAAAAGGTAAAGTGCTTTCATAGGCACCTGGAGTCTTTACTGCTTCAGGGTCTTGATATATGCCACTACACCATTCAGCTGGTCATCTGGCAGTGGGAAGGCACTCATGCCGCCTTTGCCATGCAGGATGATGTCCTTCTGCTGGTCGTCAGTGAGAGTGGTCAGCTTGAGGTTCTTGGCACCGCCCAGGCCTGCGTCACCGGCATCGCCGTGGCAGGCTACACACTTGGCAGTGTAGACCTCCTTGCCTATGGCTACGGGGTCTCCGGCTGCTGTGCTGGTATCTACAGGAGCCTTGTCCATCTTCTTGTACTTCGCCTTATTCATCTCTGCCAGGCCGTAGGCGCCCACTATCAGCAGCACTGCCACGATAGCCATCGGCTTGATGCCGCGCTTGAAGCCGATGATGGCAATAGGGATGGAGGCAAACACCATGGCTATCTTGATCCACTGCAGCGTAGACAGCGCCGGGCCTGCATAGATCAGGTAGAAGCCTGTGAGCAGGAAGAAGAGCGATACGACCATCTCGGCTATGCGCGTCTTGGCGGTATAGGCCGCGAGGGTTTCTTTCTTATTGCCTACCAGCAGGAAGGTCTTCCATACATAGTGCAGGAGGAAAGCGGTGACGAGTACGCGGTGCGCGAGGACGATAGAGTGATAATCCATAGTGAGTGACTTTTGTCATACAAATGTAAAAATGTGCGGGAGATATGTGGTAGTTTCTGGCGTGTTTGGCTGGTGCGCCTAATCCCCCGGCCTGCGGCCACCCTCCCGACCAAGGTGCGGGATCTGCGACCTTTATAAAGGGGGAATGTCAGCCATGTGTGTTCGTGAGGTAGATACTCATATGATGTCTGGTGTATGGTGCGATCGTAGTGTCAGGTCGCGACCTGACACTACAGGACCTGGCGCTACCTGCTACCTCACTACCTGCAGCTTTGTATCTAGCAATACTTTCCCCTCTGTCTCATAGCGTACCACACAGGTACCCGCGCTGAGTGCGCGGAGGTCTATGGGTAGCGTACCCTGCGTGGTATGCGTCTCTGCGCTCCACACGAGCCGGCCCGTCAGGTCATATAGCGTAGCCGTGCCCGAGGTGGCATGCGCCGTGTACCATACCAGCACGGCGCGGTCTGTGGCAGGATTGGGCGTGATAGCGACAAAGGAGGGATGCGCCTCTGCTATGGCGGTGAGGTCGGTGTGGATGGTGTCGCAGGAGCCGGGGAGGGCGGCGAGTTTATAGTTGGGGAAGTAGGGGAGATTGATAGGACTCCATGATGTAGTGGGCTGATCATACATATGGAAGTTACAAGACAAGCCAAAGGAGTCCGGCTGGTGAATGGTATGTATGAATTTTCGTCCGCCATTCCAGCAACAAACGTAAATTTTCCCATTAGATGCTAGCTGAAGAATATCCATTTGATAAAAATCCGAGGTATCTGTCAGAGTCATTAGGCATACGGAGTCGTGAATCGGTCTTCTGGATAAATCATATTGATTTAAGTTGAACCTGCCTCCGATATATAAAAAGCGGCTATTAGGAGAAAACGTACCGCTGCATCCTCCAGAAAAAGGCTGATGATTTATGCCGTAGCCGTATATATTTAGAAAGGTAGAGGTGTCAGAAAATAAACCAGAGCATCGATCGAAATTCATCACTGCAATTCTACTATCACCGGTAAAAGAAACATAAGTACTGCCATCTGGAGAGAAGAGGGAATATCCCGGCTGTTCTACGCTAACTGGATAAATCTGCCCTATCTGCTGAATAAAAGGCCCGTGGATTCCTTCTGGTGTCAGCAGAAACTTATAGTAGAGGTTCTGATGCCAGGCATTTTTTACAATCCACCAGTCTCTCCCATTGGCGTGTTTGCAAGCTGCCAATCTGGAAAAGCTTAGTAGTTCATTATCTATGAGTTTTACATTCTTGACTGATAAATCGCCTCGTCCGCTGTCCAGCCGCATATCTACAATGCTGTAGTAGAAATTTAATGCCTCATATCCACCACCTGCTACCATGGTATCAGTAGGGGTGTAATGAAAGAGATAATAATGGTCTGTATCATTAGGCATGGGCAAAAATACTACACCTTGCCTGCTGGGCATACCCCCACTTAAGTTTGAATAATAACGCGAAGGATAACTCAGCGAATCTCCGTTAGGCATCTGTCTTCCGAATCTGTTATATACATAGATACCATTGGTGTAAAAAAGCAGATTGCCGTGTGCATCACACATGCTGCCCATGGTCAGAAATGACTCTAAGGTACTATCCGGTAGGCGCGAGTTTATGACCGTATCATTCTCAAAGGTCATCGCACCCATGGGCGTGCCAAAGACCCACGTCTTGTCATACTCCTGCGCATAGCCGCAGAGGGTAGCCAGGGATAGGATGATGGAGAGTAGAAAGGTTCTCATGTACGTTGGTTCAAGATAGTATGTTTTCGGGTGTGGTGGTAGTGGGGGGACTTGTGAGGCCAGGGTCCGTTGGGCGCTGCCCAACGCTTGCGGCGGGTCGCCCCTTTGGGGCTTTGTGCCGTTAGCGTTTTACTTCCTTACCACCTCCAGTGCCTTCTCCATCACTTTGTCATCCTGATTGAGTACGTAGTAGAAGCCGTCTGTCTGCCACTTCTGCTTGGCCAGGTAGGCCTTGATGAGTTGTTCGGTTTTGCGCTCCAGTTTGGCGTAGCGCTTCTCGTCCAGTTTGGCGCTGTCCTTATTGAGATATGCCTTAAACTCTGCTTTCAGCGTAGCCGGTACGTTGTACTTGCTATTAAACTCCGGCAGGGTCTTGTATGCATTGAGCATAGACGGATCTGCCGAGTAGTGGCTATAGATGAACTCCGGTATCACCACACGGATGCGGTACAGGTAGTCAAAGTCCTCCGTAGTATCCAGCGGTACGAAGATGTCCGGCTTGATGCCGCCGCCGCCGTATACCTTGCGGTGCTTGGCTGTATAGTAGGCAGTCGTATCGCGTATCATAGAGCTATCTTCATGTACGAACTCACCCTTCTTGTACCTGTCTGATATCTCATTGTAGTATTCCTCTGTACCCTTGTCATAGGAGCGCTGGATGCAGCGGCCGCTAGGGGTGTAGTAGCGCGCTACGGTCAGGCGCAGCGCAGAGCCGTCAGGCAGCTCATACTGCTCCTGCACCAGCCCCTTGCCAAAGGATGTGCGGCCTATGATCGTGCCGCGGTCCCAGTCCTGCACAGCGCCGGAGAGGATCTCAGAGGCCGAGGCCGAGCCCTGGTCTATGAGCACCGCCAGCCTGCCATTCTCAAACTCGCCCGGGCGGGTAGAGCGGTACTCTACTTTCTCCACAGACTTGCCCTTGGTATAGACTATCAGCTTCTCATCGTCCAGCAGTTCGTCAGCTATATCTGTAGCGGCATTGAGGTAGCCGCCGGGATTCTGGCGCAGGTCTATGACCAGGCTCTTCATACCGGCCGCGCGCAGTTCCTTTATCTTCTTGTGAAACTCCTGATAAGTGGTAGCGCTGAAGCGGTTGATCTTGATATAGCCAGTGGTAGCATCTACCATGTAGCCGGCGTCTATGCTATACAGCGGTATCTTATCGCGCTTGATGTTAAAGACCTTGAGGCTCTTCTCACCGCTGCGCAGGATGCTCACGCGCACGGTAGTGCCGCCGGGGCCGCGCAGCTTGTGTATCACATCTTCATTCTTGATCTTGATACCGGCCACGGTCGTGTCGTTTATCTTTATGATCCTGTCGCCCGCGTGGATGCCCACCAGCTCTGAAGGGCCACCGGAGATGGCAGAGACCACCGTGATCGTATCCTGCACGAGAAAGAACTCGATACCTACGCCTTCAAAGTTGCCCTCCAGGCTCTCATTGGTCTGCTCGAGGTCTTTCTTGGGGATATAGACAGAGTGCGGGTCCAGTGTGGTGAGCATCTTCTCGATGGCATTGTCCTCCAGCTGCTCGGTATTGACCGTGTCCACATACTTCAGCTTGATGAAGCTGATGATATCGTCCAGCTTGTCATACTTGCCGCTGCCTTTGGCCAGGGGCACGCGCTTGCCGCTGGTCACATGGGCTACGACGAAACCCATCAGCACACCAAACACGATCAGCAGGGCATATATCAGCGGGGCAAAGGGATTAGAACTGCGGCGCGGCTCGCCCGGCTTGTAGCTCTGGTAGTCTTTAAATTCGTCCATCGTATCTTTTAGAGGCGCTAAAAATAGTATAGATTTTCAAAGCGTGTGCCATAGTTTGTGCATAAAGCCTGTGGCTAGGGCTCATCTATATGTTTTGGACGCACAGTCCTGCTATAAATTGCCGCAGCCACTGGCAGTACAACAATTTTAGCATTAATTGGTTTGGCGCGAGCAGTTCTAGAGTCAAAGGGGGCATACCTGGTCAGGCCGCATGATGATGCGTCCCTGCAAATAATACTGTGGCGATCTAGCTTACCTGACGGCGGCCTGGATAGGGCGATGCTGGTGCGGATCTGCGGAGATGATCTGGTCGTTTTGGCGCTTGATGGAGCTGTACATGGCCTGGTCAGGGGCTATGGGAACTGTGACAGATGGTTGTACGAGTGCTGTTTTGTGGGCTACCGCTGGTTTTTCATCTGGAGCAGCCGTTGTTTTTGAACCGGAGCGCAGGGTGTCGGTTGGCTCTTCAAACTCAGCGCGAAGGTGGGAGGGGAGCTCGCTTTCGCCTTTGGTATTGTAGCCGTAGTTGTGCTTTAAGATAAAGTAACAGGCGGAGGGATGAAGCTGGCGAAAGAGGGCGCCTTCTTCGAGTTTATTGATAAAGATCTGCTCGATGTAGTAGATGCGGTCCATGATCTCGCCGTCGTTTTCCCATTTCTTTTTCCAGTAGCTCCAGAGCTGCTTGTAGCATTTGAGCCGCATGAGGGCCTGGGTGAGGGTGTGTGTGATGGAGTACTCATCGGTGGCGATGGCCTCTATCTGCTGAAGGGTCTTGATGGTTTTCTCGCGGGTCCATTTGGAGGCGTTGGTGTTGGCTGTCGGTGCTGGCATAGGTGTTTTTATTTTTGAAGTGATGAATACGGAGCAGAATTTCCTGAATGTTTTGAATGACTCAGAATGATATACAGAATGCAAATCCAGAATCGGAATTTTCAGAATTAAGGAATCATCAGAATGAATGCAGAATACATTTGAACCACATAGATTTCTATGTTATAAAACAAGCGCTGGCTCAGATTTATTTGGAGTATA
>APMI01012294.1_pt1 | contig 41731 bp, 39 predicted proteins | sample 667938 | NCBI WGS metagenome assembly APMI01 (sample SAMN01084076, study PRJNA167559) | wastewater metagenome | biome: Wastewater | place: Denmark: Ejby Moelle, Odense | collected 2011-11-28
ATTGCCGCCGATATCGCCCAAGGCGAGGGGGGGCAGATTGGCGTTGAAACCCTGCATCAAGTGTTGGCCGACCGCACCCGCCGGTTTGATAAAGGCGGCGAGCAGTTCTACGACCAGGTTTCTGCCCTCCACAAAACCGTGCGTAGCTCCAATCCCGATGCGGCGGTGTATTGGTTGGCGCGGATGTTGGATGGCGGCTGCGACCCCGCGTACCTGGCGCGCAGATTGACGCGAATGGCGGTGGAAGACATCGGGCTGGCCGACCCGCGTGCATTGCAAATGGCCATCGATGCGTGGGAAACCTTTGACCGCCTGGGCAGCCCAGAAGGTGAGCTGGCGCTAGCGCAACTCACGATTTATTTGGCAAGCACCGCCAAGTCCAATGCCGCCTACACCGCGTGGAAGGCGGCATGCGCCGATGTGCGCGAGTACGGCACGCAAGAAGTGCCCCTGCATATTCGCAATGCGCCGACCCAGTTGATGAAGTCGCTGGACTACGGCAAGGGCTATCAATACGACCACGATGTTGCCGGTGGTGTGGCGCTGGCGCAAACCGGCTTTCCCGATGCAATGGGCGAGCGTGTGTATTACCAGCCGGTGCCGCGTGGGTTGGAAATCAAATTGAAAGAAAAACTTGATGGATTGCGTGCCGCACGTCAGCAAGCGCGCACAAACAAAGGAAACGCATGAGCCTGTGGTGGCAGCAATTGGTCTTGGTAATGTGCGGTGGCGCGCTGGGCGCAGGTGGCCGCTATTGGCTAGGTGGCGCACTGCTGCGACGGTTGGGTGAGGGCATCCCGTGGGGGACCTTGGCGGCCAATTTGATCGGCTCGTTCGCCATTGGCTTTCTGGCCGTCTGGCTGGAAGGCCGCGGCCCGCATACCTTGTATTGGCGGGCATTCTTGATCGTGGGTGTGCTGGGTGGGCTGACCACGTATTCGTCGTTGATGCTGGAAGTCTTGCTACTGGCCCGCGGCCCGCGCAGCACGATGGCACTGCTGTATCTGGGCGCAACCTTGATGTTGGGCTTGTTGCTGGTGTGGCTGGGCACCAAGACCGCAGCAGGGATTCGCGCGCCATTTTGACGCGGACTGTTGGCGGCAGCCGTTAGCGATTACAGCACCGCCATCGGAATGGTGCGCAGCTTTTTCTTTTGCAGGTTGTACGAGGCCACCCCGGTACGGGCATAAGATTTTTCGCAATCTTGAATCGACGGCCCGCGCATATTGCCTTCTAGATACGCCAACCCGGGGCAGCGCGTGCAGTTGGAGCTGTGGATGCAGGACGAACAGCCTTCCAGATCCGAGACTCGGATTGCCCGCACTTCCTGCAATTGTGGGGAGTGCTGCCAAATGTCAACGAAGCGTTGCTTGCGAATATTTCCAGTCAAATAGGGGAATTGCACGCAAGGGAATACCTCGCCATATGGCGAAACATAGCAGGCAGTATGCCCAGCACTACAGGGCAGGCTTAGCTGCGCATCTTCTTTGGATGCCGGCGCCATGGGGGCCGTGGTCATGGCTTCGGCTTCTTCGCCCAAAAGGCTTTGGTCACGAAATACCTCGGCCAATCGGTCTTGGTTCACATTCAAGGACAAGATGGAGCGGTCACCATCCATCATCGGGGTGATAGTGGCATCCATGCTGAAGGCTGCGCCCATGGTCTGCGCCAACGCACGCACGCCGTGATAATCGTCCGCATTATGGGACATCAAGACGCAGGCAAAGCGCACCTTGACGCCGTGTTCGATCAATAGCCGTGCACCTTCCAGCGTGCGTGCGTGCGAGCCCGGGAGCAGGGTGATGGCGTCGTGGGTTTCTGGGATGTGCGAATACAGGCTGATTTGCACTTGATCCAGACCCAGTTGGGCCAGCCGCTTGGCTTTGGCGGCACGGATCATCACCGCATTGGTTTTCAGTTGCACCGAAAAGCGCAGGTCTCTAGCATATTCCAGAATCTGGAACAGATCCTGCCGCATAAAGATCTCGCCGCCACTGATGCTGAGGAAAAACGTACCGGCAGCAGCAAGTTGATCCAGTAGATCCAGAATTTCGGCGGTGGTCATCTCGCCATGATCTTCATGATCCAGATAGCAGTGGACGCAGCGTTCGTTGCAGCGATAAGTCAGATCCAGATGCACCCGCATCGGAATCCCTTGTTCCAATGCCCGTTCGCTCATCCCCTGCATCAGATTCATGACGTGGAGCCCTCAGTTTGGAAAGGCGCATGGGAAAGCTGCAGAATGCCGTTGGCGGCCAGCTGTTCCACCACTTCGCAGGCATCGGTGTATGCCACATCCTGACTGACATCAAATTGTGCGCATAGCGTGCCAACGATGACATCCAGCGGGGTATTGCCGTCGGCGGCATCCCACAGCAAAGCCGCTGTGTCATTGAGGCTGTAAAGCGATGCGTTGCTACTGGCCATCAGCATCAACTCCCCCCCAATTCTTCTGGCGGCGATATTGGGGCTGCGGAGAATGTACATCGGGCTGGTCATTGTGTGTTCCCAATCAGATCCCATACCCGTTGATCGGGCAGGAAGGTCAAGCGTTGCACTGGTACAGCATTTGCCAAGGCAATCGCGGCATCGAATACGGCGGCCGAAAGCTGCGGGTCTTTGGCAAAAAACAGAATATTGCCCATTAAACCACGCACGGCTTCTTGTGGCGTGAGTGTGTCAATCCGGTTTTCGGGGCCCTGCGCAAGCAAAAAGATGCCAGCAAGTGGGGCGTGGATATTCTCGCCTGGGCGCGCCAACTCCCCTGCAAAGGGCGTGCCATAAGCATGATAGCCAGAGGACGTGCGGCGGATGAAGGACATCTCATCGGTCAGCAAGTGCACATCGGTGGGTGCCAGGCGGGAAATGGTGGTCTTGCCAGCGCCGGAAACACCGGTAAACACATAGGCGCGTCCGTTCCGAATGGCGCTGGATGCATGCATCAACATGCTGCCTTCTTGCGCCAGCATGACGGTGTGGACAATCCGCAGTAAAGAATCCAGCGAATAGGGGCTGAGCAACATCTCGGCTTGGCCACGGCGTGCCACCGGATCCCAGCTTGCGGTGAAATCGTTGCGCGTCATCCGCCACAGCGATCCTTCCCTCCAAACTTGGACATCGTCCTCTTGGCGTTCTTCTGGGGCGGGGGGCACCAGTGTGATGGTGAATTCGTAATCCGGGGTTTCAACCTGACCCATGAAGCCGGCGAAGCGCGCGGCCATGGTGGCGGCAAATTCTGCCGATGTGGTGTGCAAGCGGACCCATAAATCGCCGATGCCAACGTCAACCGCGTGAGATGAAATGATCGTCATGAAAGTCTTAGGCAAAAATTGGGCCAATGCAGTATGGCTTTACGCATCAGACTGCTGCGTGCAGCCAGCCAGCGGGTCAGTTTGGCCCAACGGGTTTGCTGCAATGGTCGCAAAGGGATAGGGTTGCCATTGCGGAACTGGGCAACCAGCACGCCAAGGATATCTGCATCGAAAAGTGGGGGATCATCTTGTTGCAGACTGTCGCCGCGGGTGATCCAGCCGGTCGCGGTGCGTGACACCAAGCGATGAACAAAGACGCGCCGCTCACGATGCAGAACAACGATGTTGCCGATTGCAAGCCCAGTACTGCTGCGCACGGGCAAAAAACTTAATTCGTCACCCGGCAAAATGGCGGGCAGCATGCTGCTGCCATAACAACGTAAATGCAGCTTGCCGTGTTGCTGCAGGCTGCTCTTGATGTCTGTGATATGGGGATACATCCAGCTGAAAGGCGGCTACCGGAAGGGTAGCCGCCTGTGTTCAAGGTCAAGACGCTTTGCGCTGCTGCCGGCAGGCGTTCTGGGTGATGGCGATCTTGCCGCAGGCCAAGGCCATGGTTTCAAAAATGGTCTCGCTGCGGAACGCCGGCTTCTGGTAGGGGCGCTTGCCGCCGTCAGTCTGCGGTGATTGATCCTGCGGGGCGTGTGCTTGAGGGGTGGGCATCATGTTGTCTCGACGGTGGTGGGGTCAGTTCAAGCCGTTCTGGGTGGCTTGAATCGCATTACCTTGGGTGGAGGCGGTGCCTTGGGTGATGGTGATGACATTACCCGTTCCGGCAATAGCTTCGGTTACCAGTGTATCGGAAGGGTTGCCCTTCTGGGCATAGGTAATGACCACGGTGCCGTCTGTGCCGTTGCCTTCGCCGGCAATGAAGAAGCCCGGTACTTTGGCCGCCAGCAAGCAGGCGCGCAGTTCAACCGCATCACTTAAAGCATTCCCACCCATGTAGAAGTTGCCGCCGGTACTGGTGCAGCTGGTGGCGGCAGCGTTGCCGGTAAAGGTCACCCCATTGACAGTGAAGGTGCCAGAACTCTGGTCGTCGGCACCTGCAAAGGTCATGGTCCAGCGCTTGAGCACGGCGGTGTCCAGCTGAGTGAAATAGACCTGCGAGCTGCCCAGATCGGCGGCCGGGCGCATATTGTCATACACAATACCGCCGGTGCCACCGGTCACCGCCAAGGACGCGCCGGGGGTGTTGCCCGTACCCCAAGCGATGGGGGTGCTGGAGTCGGGGGTGCCTGCACTGCCATCGGTAAATGCAGAATTGCTAATTCGGTTCATGTTCTCAGTAACATTTGCTGCACCGATACCGCCAGTAGCCATTCTGGTGACCGTAAATTCGCCAGCAGTAGCCGTCGCTTGGGCCTGATAGCCAGAAATGGAATTGATCTTAGTGACCAGTGCAGTGCGATCCTCGTCGCGGTTCCCTGTCGTACTAAAGTCCGTATTCGCTGTGAGTACGGTACCGTTCACCGTGAAGGTGCCAGTTTCATTGCTTGGAATGCCGTTGCCATTGTTGTTGGAAATAGCAAATGTCCAAGTGGCGTTGCTGGCAGGTGTCCCCGGTACAAAGGTGTTAAGGGGGTACATATACACACACGCCCCGGTGCAGCCGCTGGCGGTGGCATCGCGGAATTCACTGAAATAGATGTATTCCAGCAGGGTGTTCGGGTTTCTGGCATAGGTCACCGGGGAGATGTCCAAGATGCTGTTGCTGCAATTGGGCTGCGATGTGCAGGCGGTCACGTTGTCGCCCACTTGCGCGCCTTGGATGGGGTTGCCCATCACCCCCGCCGTCAGCGGTACCTTCCATAGTGATGGCTCATAGGTGGTGCCCGGCTTTCCACCCACGATATACATCGCACCGGTACCATTGGCACTGCTGTAATACGCATCGTCAAACGCACCGGCATACAGGGCGCTGACGCGGCTGTTGCCACGGCCGACATAGGTGCGTTGCAAGGGGGATGCCCCATTGGCAAAGCCGGTGGCAAACCGCACGATGGTACGGCAGGCATCAAAGTTGCCTACGCCTGGGTCGGTTGGCTGACAATAGGTGCCATCGCCGGTGGTGCCGTCATTGAACAAGAACGCGAACACGCTGTTGGTGCCGGCATCTATGATCACCGATTCGCGGATGCCGGTGGAGTCTGCCACGGCCAGCTTGGTGCTGCTGGCTACGCTGCCATTGCTGGCGTTGACGCGGTGCAGCTTGCCGCCCACGGTGCCGCTGTCGCTTTGGCTGCCCACATACACATCGGTGCCGGTGGACACGGGAGGCGATAGATCCATACCCGCTTCCACCACGGCGGGGAAGCCGCCGGTGGTCACTTCGGCTGGATTACCTTGGAACACTTGGCGGAACTTGTGCAAGTTGCCATTGCCATCCCCCACCCACAGGTTATCGGCCTCGTAATCGACATAGGGCGAGGAATAGGTGGGCACGTTGTCGTTATTGCTGGTGCCGCTGAACGGGATCACGAAGTAGCAGTTAGATGCACAGGCGCGATACGCCGCAGCCGAGGGTGACAAGGTGGGCGTGGCGGGCGTGGCAACGCTGCCTTGGCCGGCTTGCCACTTCAGCAAGACCAGTTGCAGGCTGCCGTTGCTGGTGTTGCGCTGGACAAAGGCGACCTGCTTGCCGCCGTCTAAGTAGGACAGCACGGGCGAGGTTTCAGTGATAAAGCCTGTGCCCGTGGTGTAGGACCACATGACATTGGGGGCTTTGATGGCACCATTGTTATTCCAAGTGCCTTTGCAGGCGCCTTGATACAGCTGGTTGAAGGCAACGATGCTGGGCTGGGTGCCGGCGGAGGGGGCATTGGTGCCATACACCACGAAGTCATTGGCGCAGCTGGGCGCGGCGGTGACATCAAAATTGTACTTGGCCGGGAACATGCCCACTTTGCCGCTGGCAAAGCTGCCGATGCTGGCGCTCCAGTCACGCTGAATGGCGCTGGGGGCATTGCCGGGCTTGGGCCTAGGCTTGTGGCGGTCTTCGTGGGTATTACGCACGGCGGCCAACGCATCGGTGAGGGCGGTGGGCAATACGGCACGGTGGCCTTCACGTTCTACCCGTTGCAGCACGGCGGCCACATAGCGAGGGTTGCGATAGAGGCGGTTCATGTCGGCACTGCGCCCGGCAGTGAGCAACTCATCCGGGGTCTTGGCATTGCGATAGATGACCGCGCGGTTGCTCCAGTCTTGTGGGGCACCGATGGGTGTTTCGCCGGCTTGGGCCGTAGCGGAAGCGGTAGCAAAAAGGCTGGTGGCAATGACTAATGCAGTGCGCTGAGTGCGTGTTTTGAACATTCTGTTTAACCCCCTGATAGGTAAAATAAGGATAACTCGGTCACAAAGTGGCCGTCAAACTGTGCATGTGACGCAAATTGTCAGTGTGTCGACGTCGGGGTAATAGTTCGACATTTGCTTGGTAAACTGCGGGTCTTGTCAGGCTGAAAGGTCGTGGGTGAAGGTGATTAACATGCTGTATGGACTGGACTTCGTTTCTGGGGTCATGTCGTTGCTAGTCACAACCTTGGTCTTATGGGTATTGCAGCCATTGGCGCGGCGCTTGAACTTGTTAGATCACCCGTATGGACGCAAGGATCATGCCAATCCAACCCCGGTGACCGGGGGAGTCGCTATTTTCATTGGGTGTGCGGTTGCGTTTGTCTGGAGTCAAACCAGTACACCCAGTACGCAGGCTTTTTTGGCTGCTGCCGGTGTGGTGGTGGCGATGGGTGTGTATGACGATATGCGGGATATGCGTTGGTACACGCGTATCCTGATTCAAGCATTTGCTGCATTGATCATTATTTTTTGGGGTGGCGTGCGGGTGGAACAATTGGGGCCCGCATTTGGGTTGGAATCGTTGCCCTTGGGCTGGCTGTCGGTTCCGTTCACGGTGTTTGCCACGATTGGCATTATCAATGCCATGAATATGATCGATGGGGCGGATGGCCAGGCGGGGTTGCTGGGTCTGGCTGCATTGGTCATGCTGCTGGCGGCGTCCGTGTATGCCGGCAACATCGTGTTGGCCAGTCGCCTGTCGGTGCTGTGTGGTGCCTTGGCCGCGTTTTTGGCTTGGAACATGCGCCTGCCGTGGCGTCCACGCGCCAAGGTATTTTTGGGGAATGCCGGCAGCGCCTTGCTGGGGCTGATCATTGCTTGGGTGAGTTTTCGGCTGACCCAAAACCCCGGACACCCGGTCAACCCGGTGCTGGCGCTATGGTTGCTGCCAGTACCGATTATGGATTGCCTGGTGGTCAGCGTGCGCCGCCTGCGTGAGGGGCGCTCGCCGTTTGCGGCTGGGCGTGATCACATCCACCACATTTTGCAAGACGCGGGTTTTGGCCCCACCCGGGCGGCGGTGCATTTGACGTGGTTCAGTTTTATTTGTGGGATGTCAGTCGCATTGTTGATACGAACCCACAAAGTGCCGTACCCCGTACTGCTGTTGGGCTTTTTTGTGCTGTGCATGGCGTGGTATGGGTTGAGCTACGACCGTCCGCGTGCGGTGGCGTTATTACACCGTTTGCGCACGCGTGGGCGGGTGGGACGGCGTGAGGCTTTGCAGCCGGACGGAAACGAGACCGGCCGCTAAACCTGTTCGCACCAAATCGGCCGCCACGTTACTCGATCAAGCCCCGCGCGTGTGCTGCATCTAATGCTTCCATGGCATCCAGTGGCTTGCATTTGCCGGCCTTTTCATAGGCACTGGCGGCGGCGTCTTCGTTGCGAGCTTCGTCCAACAGCAACAGCACATTGCCGTGTTCCAGATGAGCAATGGGCGAGGCCGGGGTTAGCTTGAGGGCTTCTTTGATGTGTTTGTCTGCCGCGCTTGCCTTGGCACCATAGGTCAAGCCACCGATCATTGCGCCGATTTTATTGATGATCTCGGCGTGATACACGGCCAGTGCGGTATGCGCTTCGGCGTGCTTGGGAGCTAGCGCCAAGGTGGTGTCCAGTGCGCTGCGCACTTTGCCGGCGATGCCCATTTTCAAGGCTTTGGTGATCGACAGGCCTTGGCTGTAGCGACCCAACGCAAAGGCGTGGCGATAGTGACTGTTGGCTTCGTCGGGAAGGGCTTTGATGGCGGCTTCGGCCAGGCTGGCGGCGTGTTCGTAGCGTTTGAGTTTTTCGTCATCGTCACCCACCAGATAAGTGGCGTGGATACCCAATGCCTTCACCGCAACGGATGCCCCCACCGCGCCCAGAGCGCTGCCGGCATCGAACGCAGTCTTAAAGTTGCCGCTATGAAACGCGCGCCACGCCTCCTGTAAGGCATCTGCCAGTGCATCGGCATCCAGTTTGGGGGCGGCCTTGCCTGCGGCCTTGAGCAAGTGGGCCGCGTGCTTGGTGTCCGGAAAGGGCTCGCAGTCGCCGGCATGCAATTTTGGCCAGGCTTTTTTCAGCGCATCACCGGCGTAGGCATAGGCGTTGGCATCGTGGGGAAAGGCGGCCCAGGAAGATGCGGCGTTTTTTTTGCTGGCCATACGTGCTGCCCTCGTGGTGTGGGTGATGATAATTGGGTGCGATTGAAGATGGGTTGCAGGGGATGCAAGTTGCAGCATCCTGCGGTGATGGGATTCTGGCAAGGGGGCGATAGTGTGTTTGCTCGACGCGGCATGGGCAGGCTGTGCTGCCGTATCTTCACCCAAGAGGGTCGATCATGCCGAAGCTGCACTTTTCTGCTGCTGCGCACGCGCCCAAGCTTGGGCTAGACATCACACCACGGCATCTGTGGCTGGCTTGCCTGGGGGTGTTGGCGCGGCTGCGCAAGGCCGCCGCCACGGAGATCAGGTGATGTAGGCGCGAGTCAGCGTGTTGAGGTGGACGCGCTCGGCATCGCGTAGGAACGGTGCCACCAGCATCATCACTTGCACAATGCCGTCACGGATCGACGCGCGTTCGTCCTTGTCGCCACGTGCGGCGGCGTAGTTCATCCAGAACGTGGCGATCACCAAAATATTGGTGGCGGCGGCATTCACTTCATCGGCCGAGGCACGCATCACCCCGGCCTGCACCAAGCCGCGCATTACCGTGTGGGCCTGTTCGTCGGCGCGCTTCAAAATTCGCGCAAACCGCAATCGTAGGCGGCGATTACGGCTGAGGATATCGACCAGATCACGGTACAAAAAGCGATAGTCCCAGATGCACTCAAACACCAAATGCAGTTGCAGCCAGATGTCTTCCAACCCCGGTAGCCGGCCTTCGGGTGCCACCAGTGCGGTGTCCATGCGCGCTTCGTAGCCGGCAAACAATTGCTCGATGATGTCGTCTTTGTTGCGGAAGTGGTAGTACAGATTGCCAGGGCTGATTTCCAGCTCATCGGCGATGTGGTTGGTGGTGACATTGGGCTCACCTTGCGCGTTGAACATCGTGAGCGATGTTTCCAAGATGCGCTGGCGAGTTTGGCGGGCCATGCGTGCGTGCTCGCTCAGCTGCCGAGTTGCTTGACCAAATCGACGTACTTTTGCATGGCCGCGTCTTGTGCCGTGCCCTTGAGCTTGGCCCACGCCTCGTATTTGGCGGTGCCGACAAAATCGAAGAAGCCCGGCTTGGCACCGCTGACATCGCCTTCCGCGCCTTGCTTGTACAGCGCATACAAGCGTAGCAGGGTGTCGTTGTCGGGGCGCTCGGTCAGCGCGTGCACATCCTTGGCGGCTTGCTCGAACAGGGCTTGCAGATCGGCCATGAGGGTTCCCCTTGATTGATATGTGCATATCACCACGCACACTTGCATGGGTCAATACGCAGGGGAATTGTGAAGTACGCAAAGCTCTGGCAACGTAGGCGACAACGGCACGCACGCGGCCGATCATTTGTCTGACAGGGAGACGCGCAATGAGCTATTTCGTCACCGGTGGTACCGGGTTTATCGGCCAGTACCTGATCGATAACTTGCTCAAGCGCAAGGGCACGGTGCATGTGCTGGTGCGCAAGGCGTCGATGAAAAAGTTTGATGCCATGGCAAAAGCGCGCGGCTGGGATCCTAAGCGGGTGCTGGCGGTGGCTGGTGATATGACCGCAGCCAACTGCGGGGTCAGCGCGGTGCAACTGCGTGCACTGGCCGGCAAGGTGCAGCATTTTTTCCATCTGGCGGCGATTTACGATGTCACTGCCAGCGCCGAGAGTCAGCAGGCCGCGAATGTGGATGGCACCCAGCACGCATTGGACCTTGCCGCTGCACTCAAGGTGAAGTGCTTCCATCACGCCAGCTCGATTGCTGCTGCCGGGTTGTATCAAGGCGTGTTCCGCGAGGATATGTTCGAGGAAGCCGAAGGCCTGGATGACCCGTATCTGCGCACCAAGCACGATTCCGAAGGGTTGGTGCGCGCAGAAAAACGCAGCAAGTGGCGGATCTACCGCCCGGGCATGGTGGTGGGGCATTCCAAGACGGGTTATATCGACAAGATCGATGGCCCGTACTACTTCTTCACCTTTCTCAAAAAACTGCGCGAAATGCTGCCACCGTGGATGCCAACCTTGGGGATCGAAGGCGGGCGCATCAATATCGTGCCGGTGGATTTTGTGGCCGATGCGATGGATCACATCGCGCATAAGCCCAAGCTCGACGGCCATTGTTTCCACCTGACCGACCCTGACCCGATGCGGGTGGGCGAGGTGCTGAACACGTTTGCACGGGCCGGGCATGCGCCAGAAATGACCATGCGCATCGACGCGCGAATGTTCGCGTTCTTGCCGGGCAGTGTGCGCATGGCGGTGGGTGGTTTGCCGCCGGTGCGGCGCTTTATCGGCATGTTGCTGCGCGATTTCCGGATCCCCAAAGAGACGTTGAAGTTCATCACCTATCCCACCCGTTTTGACAACCGCGAAACCGAGCGCGCGCTGAAAGGCAGCGGGATTGCGGTGCCGCGCCTGGACGATTACGCATGGCGGCTATGGGATTACTGGGAGCGCCATCTTGACCCCGACTTGTTCATCGACCGCAGCCTGAAGGGCAAGGTCAAGGGCAAGGTGGTGGTGATTACCGGGGGGTCGTCGGGGATTGGCTTGTCCACCGCGCAACGGGTGGCCGAAGCCGGCGCCACCACCATTATCGTGGCGCGCGGCGAGGAAGAATTGTTCAAGGCGCGTGATGCGATGAAAAAGGCCGGCGGCAAGGTGTTTGCTTACACCGCAGATTTGGCCGACTTGGCCAGCTGCGACCGTTTGGTGGCCACTATCCTCAGCGAGCACGGGCATGTGGATGTGCTGGTCAACAATGCCGGGCGTTCGATTCGGCGCTCGATCGAGGCCAGCTACGACCGCTTCCACGATTTTGAACGTACCATGCAGTTGAATTACTTTGGCAGCATCCGTCTGATCATGGGTTTCATGCCGACGATGGTGGAGCGCCGACGCGGCCACATCATCAATATCAGCTCGATTGGGGTGCTGGCCAACTCGCCACGGTTCTCGGCGTATGTGGCATCCAAGGCGGCGTTGGATGCCTTCAGCCGCTGCGCGCAGGGCGAGTTGTCGGGCAAGGGGATCAGCTTCACCACCATCAATATGCCGCTGGTGAAGACGCCGATGATTGCGCCCACCAAGATGTACGACAGCGTGCCGACGTTATCACCCGACGAGGCGGCGGATTTGGTGGTCAAGGGCATTATCGAAAAGCCCAGCCGGATTGCCACGCGCTTGGGCATCTTCAGTGCGCTGATCAATGCGGTGGCCCCCAAGGCCTATGAGGTGGTGATGAATACCGCATTCGAGCTGTTCCCTGATTCTGCGGCGGCCAAGGGTGACAAAAAGGCCTTGCGCGATGAAACCCCCAGCCAGGAGCAAATCGCGTTTGCCGCGCTGATGCGCGGGGTGCACTGGTAAGCGTGGCCTGCTGCTAAATCAAAAAGCCAACCTGAGCGGGTTGGCTTTTTGTTTGGTCGATGTGCGGATGATTTAACCGATCAGGCGGGATTGCTGGCGCCGGTCAATACGTGCGGCACTGCTTGAAGCGTACTGCTTTGGTGCTGCCGGGCGGTGGTTGCAGCTGCACACGCGATGAAGCCAGCTCAGGGTAGCGCTCCAGCAACGGGCACAGCTCATTGATGGGGTCAGATTGCTCGGAGTTGAGATACACCATCAAAGTGGACTGGGTGGACCACAACGCGCGATCGACGCCAAACAAAGTAGAGATGGCGTTGGCGGCTTCACGGCGATGCCGTTCGATCACGGCGGGATCGGTGGGGTAGGGCTCGCTGCTTCGGGCAACGGCTGGCTTGGCGTTGGGCGCGCTGGTCTTGGCGGGTGTTGAGGGTGAGGCTGCTATCGCGGTGGCGACCGCGGGCGTTGGCTCGGAAGGGGCTTCGGTGGCCGGTTGCAAGCCTTGGGCAATAAACCACACCACGGCAGCAATCAGTGCAGCACCGCCCCATGCCATCAGCGCAGCATTCGCTTGTGGTGCCGGCGCTATTGGCGTGGCATCTTGTGGGCGTGCTACGTACGGGCGAACTTCCGGCCACAGCTCGCCACCATCGATCAGCTCAATATGCTGCGGCACAGCGATACGTTCGGCCTCATCGTCAAATTTGCCGGGCGTCACCACGATGACATTGACGGCACCCCGCAGGCTGGCTGATTTGGACAAGCCCAGCAGCGATTGCGCGCTGACGATAGAGCCAGTGCCATATTTGCACGACAACAGGGCGCGCTCGTCGCCGCGCTCCAGCAAGATGTCACTGCCATCGGTAGGGATGCCATCAGCAGGCGTGCCTGTTTCGATCACGGGCCGATAACCGCGCCCGTGCATGGCCTGTAGCACCAGCTTGGTGAAGTCGCGCCAGCGGAGTTGGGCAAGTTGCTCGGCACCCCGGGTGGCGGATTCACCCACAGGCTGAGACTTCTGCTTTTGCTTAAGCCAGAAGCTTAGGCCAAAGCCCGATAGAGCGAATACGAAGAGGGCAATCAGGGCTGCGATCATAAAAGTAGGTAGTGCCGAAAACGAAGGTGGCAACTATACCGACTGCAACGCAGGAAGCGTGTAATCCCCGGACAGGCGGGTGTGGGTTTGGGTTAGCAAACGGTGCACACCCGCATGTGTGCAGACTCAGACGGCGTCAGTGATGGGTGCGGTTTCAACCGCGACTGCCGGCTTGACCACGGACTTGCGGCTCAGCTTGGTAGGCTTGCTGGCCGGCTTGCTGGCTTTGGGCGCCTTGGCCTTGGCGACTGGCGCGGCTTTGGCGGTTTTTGCGGGCTTGGCCGGTTTGCTGGATTTAACCGGCTTGACGGCTTTGGCAGGGGTCTTGCTGCTTGCCGGTTTGCCGGGGCTCTTGCGCAACTCAGCGGTTAGGCGTTCTACACGCTGGGTCAGGGCATTGAGGTCTTCGCGCCCCGGCACGCCCAATTTGACCAGCGCACGCTGGACGCGTTCTTCGAATACCTTTTCCAGCTTGTCCCAGGTATCGGCGGCGCGTTCACGGGCCTGATCAACGCGACCTTCCACAGCATCACGCACCACCCCGGCGCGGCTGCCGGCAAACTTGCGTGCGGTTTGCTCCAGCGACAGTCCATCACGCACCAGAGTTTCGAACAATTTGCTGCCTTCAGACTGTGCGCGATTGAATGCACCCATACCGGCCAGCCAGATGTGCTGCGCCGATTCGGTGATCGACTTCGGGCTGAGTGCGGCGTGCGGCTTGCCAGCAGCGGCCTTGCGGGGGGACGTTTTGCCGGCCGGCTTGCTGGCCGGTTTGGCGGTGGAAGGACGCACGGTTTTTTTCAGCTTGGCCATGTGGATAGCTCCGCGTCTGGATGACGCATTGGGAAAAATGCAGGGGACAACAATGCAGCAGTGCGATGCAGAATCGCGGGCTTGTCTAGAGCATTCACACCATGCGCTGACGTTGCAGGCGATGTTCAATCTCATCCAATGCGCGATTGAGGCGCGCGGTGGTTTCGGTCATGCGGGGGGCAGATGGAAGGTGCGCAACGATCGAACGCGGGCGATCGGCAATGACATCCTCGCGCAGATGGATGCCATGCCTGGCCAGCACCGGTGCCAGCTCGGCGCGACGCAGGCGCAGGTCGGTCAATGTATTGCGATACGCCAATTGCGAGATGCGGCGGCGTGCGGAGAAGCTAAACACATTGGTGTAGAACAATTCGCGGTCGGCGGCGTTGGGCTCGAATACCGCTTGGTCGATGTGTGGATACTGCTGCGGGTAGCGCGCCAGCCCCACCTGCATGCGTGATTGCAGCATGGTGCGTAACGTTTGCGAGAGCACGCCGGGCAGGCCGCCTTCGGCAATCCGGCGGTCACTGTCGCGATGCTGTTGTGCGTCCTCACTGCTGTCATCGCCGGGGTTGAACGGCACCAACGGGTTGATGCCCAGCAGCAAATCAACATCACGCTCCAACACGACCGAGGCATGCATGGTGCGGCGTAGCGCCCCATCCACGATATGCCGTGTGCGTCCGTTTTTGTCATGCAATTCCACCGGCGGATATAGGCCGGGCAGCGCCGCGCTGGCTTGCACTGCTTGGGAAATGGGGATGTCATCCCAACCAGCATCACCAAACCGCACCGCTTCGCCACTGTCGAGATCCACGCCAATGACATAGAGCGGTCGATCTAGCTTACGAAAATCGTTGCTGCGGCCTTGGCGGGTAAATACGTCGTGCAGAAAACGCTCGACTTCGCGGTTATCAAACAAACCGGTGGGCACCAAACTTCCGACGCGATTGAGCAAATCCGACCAGCGCGAATCACTGCGGCCATGCCATAGGTCGCGTAGCAAACGCGCGGAAAGCGTGGGGATGGCAGTGGCACGGCGCAGGTATTCGCCAAGTGCTGGGCGCAGGAAGGTTTCGGGGTTGAACTGCACGTCCTGACTGTCGCCGGTGATGAAGATGCGGCATAGCTCGGCGGTGTCCATGCGGTTGGCTAGGCCGGCGGCAAAAAATGCGCCGGAACTGACCCCGACATAGCAATCCAAACGGGTGAGATCTAGACCATCGCAGGCTTCGTCCAGTGCGCGCAATGCGCCCAATTCATACATCGCGCCGACGGGGCCGCCGCCGGCAATGGCCAAGCCGATACGCGGCTGGCGCGAACGCGAGTTTGGGCTGTGAGCGGCGTGCAGTGACAGCATGGGAAAGCTCTGTGGCAGGGTTGGCCCGAGTGTAGCGGAGTGAATTGGAGTATTGCGTCCATGCACCTGTTGCCCCGACACTGCACGCATGTCCACGCGCCCAGATCTGCAAGCGCGGCTTGCACGCCAATTATTCAATCATCAACGTTTGTTTGACCCGCACCGCGAGCCACGCAATCAGCTGCGATGGTTGCAGCCGTTGCAACGCTGGCAGGCGCAACGCTTGGAGCACAGTTTTGCGGGATTCTTGCAAGACCCTAGGCGGCGGGCTGCGGCCAAGTTTTTTTTGACCGATGTGTACGGCGATCGCGATTTTAGTCAGCGCGATGCCGACATCGCCAACGTGCTTCCCAAAATGCAGCGGCTGTTGCCGGCCAGTTTGTTGGCGACAATGGCCGACGGGATCGAATTGGCGGCCTTGAGTCATGCCTTCGACCTGCACATGGCGGGCGCATTGCAAGACATCGCCATGCCGGATGCAGGACGCATATTGGATGTGCAGATGTATGCACAGGCGTATCGCAGGGTGGGGCATCGGCGTCTGCGTACGCATCAAATCCGCTTGATTGGTGAGGTGGGCCACGGATTGGCGGCAGCGTTGCGGGTGCCAGGGGTGAGTACGCTGTTGCGCGTATCACGCTTGCCGGCGCGTTCGGCGGGACTGGGCGAGTTGCAGTCCTTCCTTGAGCGTGGGTTTGCAGCCTTTACCCAACTGGGCGACGCGGCTGCGTTTTTGGCTGATATTCAGCAGAGTGAAACCCGAGTGATGCAGCGGTTGTTTGCTGGGGTGGCGGCACCTTTCACGAACGACCCATAAGCGCGTACCAGCATGTACCGCAGGGGCGCGGATCAGCGTGCGCCAAATACCAACAGTCCGGAAAGCGCGGCGGCCAGCAACACAGCGGCTACCAATAACCACGGAACCCGCGCGCTCCAGCGGCGACTGGCTGGCGGTGTGGGGGGGGCATCGGCATGCAGGTCTGCGGATTGCTGCGGGCACGCAGCATCGGCGGCAAGCACGTTGGAGCCTTCCACCACAAACCGATGCTGCACGCCAAAGAACAGTTGATCACCCGGTTGGAGTTGTGCCTGCTGCACCGGGCGACCATTCAAGCGCACACTGGCCGCCGCATTGCGCAGCACTGGCGTGCTGCCAGCCATTTCAACCAAGGCATGTTCAGCACTGATGCCGTGGCCTTCAATGCGCAAATCGGCATTGGCGGCGCTGCCAATCCGGCGTGGACGTTCCAAGCTCAGGCTGCGGCCATGATGTGGGCCACCAACACCGCGCAGCACCAAGCGCAAGTTACCGGCCGCATCGCGGGATGCGTCATTGGCGGGTTGTGCAGCGTCATTGCTTGCACGCAGCAGCAATTCTTGACCTTCCACATGAATACTGTCGCCGGCGCGCAGCAGTGCCAGTTGCAGCACCGGCCGGCCGTTCACATGCACCCCGCGCAGGCCTTCGGCAACGTGCAGCCAAAGGCCGCGGCGGTCATTGCATAGTTGCAGCAGCCAAGGGCCATCGGCGGCCATCGGGCTTAGCCCTGCTTGGCTGTGGCCCAGCGCAAGCACGCCGGTGTCTAGCGGCAGGTCAGCACGGGTGTTGTCGCAAAAATGCAGGCACAGGTCATTCATCGCCGTGCAATCTAGCATGTGAGCATGTGGTTACGGCAGCCATCGTCACGTGCTGTTCGTGCGCGGGTGGAAACGGCAAAATGGGGGCCACACCATCAGCCAATCACCGCCATGTCCAAAATTGATATTCGTCATGCTCACTCCCTGCCAATGCCGCAAGCACGCAAGGCAATCGAAGACGTCGCCAAGAAATTGGAAGACCGCTTCCAGATTGACTATGACTGGGACGGGGATATCTTGAATTTCAAGCGCTCGGGTATCGATGGGCATATCGAGGTATTGGAAAACACCTTGCACGTCCACGCCAAGCTGGGCTTTCTGGCGGCGATGTTCAAAGACCCCATCGAGGCGGAAATTCAGCGGGTATTGAAAGAAAAGTTCTAACCAACGAGCGGGTTCTGGCGTGATGCCAATCGGTCATGGACGGTTTCGCCGGAAACCGCGCGCGCAAGCGTGCTGCGCTGCGGCATACTTGGGACTTTCCGTTTTGAGAGACAGCCATGACGCGCGCGTTCAACTTCAGCCCGGGCCCGGCGATGCTGCCCGAATCCGTGTTGCGCCAAGCGCAGGCCACGATGCTGGAGTTTGGGAGTACCGGCGCGTCGATTCTCGAAATCAGTCATCGTGGCGCGGATTTTATTGCCGTTGCACAGAAGGCCGAGGCCGACTTGCGCACCCTGCTTGCCATTCCCGACGACTATGCGGTGATTTTTACCGCTGGTGGTGCCACCACCGTGCAAGCGCTGCTGCCACTCAATTTTGCCGCACCCGGGCAAGCCGCCGATTACGTGGTCAGCGGCCACTGGGGCAAGACCGCGCTCAAACAAGCCGCGCCTTGCGTGGATGCGCGTATCGCGGCCAGCAGTGAGGCCGGTGGCTTTCGTGATGTGCCGGGGCGTGCGCAATGGCGGCTGTCGCCCGATGCGGCGTATGTGCATGTGACTGCCAATGAAACCATCCACGGTGTGGAATGGCAGAACATCCCCGAGGCTGGCAATGCGCCGTTGATTGCCGATTTCAGTTCCTCAATTGCGTCAGAGCCGCTGGATATTTCGAAGTTCGGCATCGTCTACGCCGGCGCGCAAAAAAATCTGGGGCCGGTGGGCATCACGGTGGTGATCGTGCGCCGTGACCTGCTGGAGCGTGCCGGCCAGCCGCGTGCGCCGATATTTGACTATCGCGCGCAAGCCCAGGCCGAGTCGATGCTCAACACGCCGCCCGCTTGGAATTGGTATGTGCTGGGTCTGACCGTGCAATGGATGTTGGAGCAAGGCGGCGTGGCCGAATTCGCCCGCCGCAATGCAGGCAAAGCGGCGCTGTTGTATGCCGCGATTGATGACTCAGGCGGCTTTTATCGCAATGACGTGGCCGCCGCTGCGCGTTCGCGCATGAACGTGCCGTTCTTTTTGCACGATGCGGCGCTGGACAAGGTGTTTTTGGACGAGGCCAAGCAAGCCGGGTTGCTGGCACTGAAGGGCCATCGCGTCTTGGGCGGGATGCGCGCCTCGTTGTACAACGCCATGCCCGAAGCAGGTGTGCAGGCGCTGGTTACTTTCATGCAGGAGTTCAAACAGCGTCATGGCTAAGAAAATTTCAAGCAAAGTGCCAACAAACACGGCCGCGCCTATCGCCGAGGCCAAGCCCGACCTGGCCCAGGTCCGTGCGCAGATCGACGGGATCGACCAACAAATTCAAGCCCTGATTGCCGAGCGCGCCAACTGGGCGCACCAAGTGGGCAAAGCCAAGGGAAAATTGGCCGCAGCGGTGGATTACTACCGCCCCGAGCGCGAAGCACAAGTGCTGCGGCGGGTGGTGGACCGCAACGATGGTCCACTGCCCGATGCCCAATTGGTGCGCTTGTTCCGCGAAATCATGTCGGCATGTTTGGCCCAACAAGAACCATTGAAAATTGGCTACCTCGGCCCCGAGGGCACTTTCAGCCAGCAGGCGGTGAACAAGCATTTTGGCCATTCTGCGCTGGGTCTGCCGCTGGCCAGCATCGAAGAAGTGTTCGAAGACGTGGCCGCTGGCGATGCCGATTTTGGCGTGGTGCCGGTAGAAAACTCGGGGCAGGGCACCATTCAAGTCACCTTGGATTTGTTCTTGACCTCGCCGCTGCGCATTTGCGGTGAAGTGGAGTTGCGCGTGCACCAGCATCTGCTGTCACGCAGTGGCCGCATCGACGATGTGGAGCGCGTGTTTGGCCACCCGCAAGCGCTGGCACAGTGCAGTGGTTGGCTGCGCAAAAATTTGCCGGGGATCGAAAAAATTCCGGTTTCCAGCAATGCCGAAGGTGCCCGCCGTGCACGCAGTGCCGACGATGCCGCCGCGATTGCCGGCGAAACCGCCGCCTTGGTGTATGGCCTGAAAAAAATCGCCGGCCCGATTGAAGACCGCAGCGACAACACCACGCGCTTTTTGGTCATCGGCCGGCAGGCGTTTCCGCCGTCGGGCAATGACCGCACCTCGCTGTTGGTGTTCATCCGCGACCGCCCCGGCGCGTTGTATGGCGTCCTGGAGCCGCTGGCACGGCGCGGCATCAGCATGAACCGGATCGAATCGCGGCCCGAGCACGGGCACAAATGGCAATACGCCTTCTTCATCGACGTCACCGGCCACTGCGAGGAGTCGCCGCTGAAAGACGCGCTGGATGAAATTGGCGCACAGGGGGATGAAGTGCGGGTGTTGGGCTCGTACCCGGTGGCGATCGCATGATCGATTTCAACACGCTGGCGCAAGCCGGCATTCGCAGTTTGCGTGCGTATGATCCGGGGCACGACTTGGTGGCGTTGCGCAAACAGGCAACGCAATCTTTGTTGGAATTGGGTTCCAACGAAAACCCGTATGGTGCCAGCCCGCAGGCCAAGCAGGCGGTCATTGCGGCACTCGATACCGCGCATATTTATCCCGATCCACTGGGCGGTGATTTGAAGCGCGCGCTGGCGCAGCGGCATGCCGTGGATGCCGCCAATATCCTGCTGGGCAATGGTTCGCACGAATTGCTGATGCAGTTTGCGCAGGTGTTTGCCGGGCCGGGCGATGAGGTCGTGGCTTCGCAATACGGGTTTGCGGTGTATGCGCTGGCCGCGCAGGCGGCCGGTGCCCGCTTGGTGTTGGCCAAGGCCAATCCTCACGACCACGCAATGCCGCGCGGACATGATCTGGATGCGCTGTTGGCCGCCGTCACCCCGCGCACCAAGTTGGTCTATTTGGCCAACCCCAATAACCCCACCGGCACGTGGTACAGCCAGCAAGCGTTCGCAAACTTTCTTGCACAGTTGCCGGTGCAGGTGTTGTTGGTGGTGGATGAGGCCTATGCCGAATTTGTGGATGCACCCGACTATGCCAGCGCGTTGGCATTACGCGATCAGCACCCTAATGTGATCGTCACCCGCACCTTCAGCAAAGCCTATGCCTTGGCGGGTTTGCGGGTGGGTTTTGCGGTGGTGCATCCCGATTGCATCGCAGTGATGGAGCGCGTGCGCGAGAGTTTCAACGTCAATGCGCTGGGTTTGGTGGCAGCGGAAGCGGCACTCCGTGATGCTACGCATTTGGCGGCAGCGGTGGCCGGCAATCGCCACCAGCGTGAAGCCTTGGCCGCCGCGTTACGGCAACGCGGGCTGATGGTGTCGCCTTCGCAAACCAATTTTTTGCTGGCCGAATTTGGCGCGGCCACGGCCAGTATCGAAGCGGCATTGGTCGCACGCGGAGTGATCTTGCGGCCGATGGGGGGCTATGGTTTGGGCGATTGTCTGCGCATCACCGTCGGCACCGAACACGAAAACGCGCGCCTGCTGGTAGCGCTGGATGAGGTGATGGCGTGAGTGGAAGCAATTGGCGCGCAAGTGCGGGAACCTCGCTGCGCGGAACCCTGGCCATTCCGGGCGATAAATCGGTCTCGCATCGTTCGGTGATGTTTGCCGCATTGGCCGATGGCACCTCGACGATTGATGGGTTTTTAGAAGGCGACGACACCCGCGCCACCGCCGCAATTTTTGCGCAACTGGGCGTACGCATTGAGACCCCGTCGGCCTCGCAGCGCATCGTGCATGGCGTGGGCGTGGACGGCTTGCGTGCTGCCGAGGGGCCGCTGGACTGCGGCAATGCCGGCACCGGCATGCGCCTGCTGGCGGGGCTGTTGGCGGCGCAGCGGTTTGACAGCGTCTTGGTGGGCGACGCTTCGCTGAGCAAGCGGCCAATGCGCCGCGTCACCGTGCCGCTGGCAAAAATGGGCGCGCGCATCGACACCCAAGAGGGCGGCCTGCCGCCGCTGCATATCCACGGTGGGCAAGCCTTGCAGGGCATCGACCATACCTTGGACGTGGCCAGCGCGCAGGTGAAGTCGGCGCTCTTGTTGGCGGGCTTATACGCTCAGGGCGACACCATCGTGCGCGAGCCGCACCCCACCCGCGACTACACCGAACGCATGTTGCACGCCTTCGGTGTGGATATCGAATTTTCTCCTGGCTACGCGCGCCTGCGCGGTGGCCAACGCTTGCGCGCCACCGACGTGGCAGTGCCGGCGGATTTTTCATCGGCGGCATTTTTTTTGGTTGCAGCCAGCATTGTGCCCGGCTCCGATGTGCGCCTGCGCCAAGTCGGCCTGAACCCGCGCCGCACCGGCCTGCTGCAAGCTTTGCGCATGATGGGTGCGGATATCCGCGAAGAACATGCCGGCACCCACGGCGGCGAGCCGGTGGCCGATTTATTGGTGCGCTATGCGCCGCTGCGCGGAATCGAGGTGCCCGAAGCCTTGGTGCCGGACATGATCGACGAGTTCCCGGCGCTGTTCATCGCCGCCGCCTGTGCCGAGGGCCCCACCGTGGTGCGCGGCGCGGCCGAGTTGCGGGGGCCCCCCCGTGGTGCGCGGCGCGGCCGAGTTGCGGGTGAAAGAGTCCGACCGTTTGGGCGTGATGGCCGCCGGCCTGCGCACGCTTGGCCTGCGCGTGGATGAAACCGCCGATGGTGCCACGATTTTCCCCGGCGCACTGGGCGGCGGCGACATCGCCAGCCAACACGACCACCGCATTGCGATGGCATTTGCAGTCGCCGCGCAGCGTGTCACTGGTGAAGTACGTATTCGCGATGTGGACACCGTCGCCACATCCTTCCCCGGTTTTGCCGAACTGGCGCGCGGGACGGGGTTTGGTTTGGGGTGAGGCTAGGGCAGCAACGGCGAAAGTTTTGCCAGCACCGCAGCATCCAGCGCTGGCCAATCCACGCCATCCAGGGTGGTCAGCCCATGCGTGGCTTCGACCAAAAGTTCGCGTTGCAGGTCGCTGCGTTGCAAGGCGACAGCGTAAGGAATGCGCATGAAGGTGACCATGCTGTAGTGCGGTACGAAGCGGCCGGGGTGGCGTTCTTGCAGGGCAAGTTCTAATTGGCGTTGCAGCAAGAAGGCGGCATCGTCCACTTTGTCGCGCATCTCGATGTAATTTTCTAAGGCCATTTGCTGGATGGCTTCGGCATTGGGTTTGCGTTGCTCTTCAAACGCGGCAAAGGCCTGTGCCAGTTCCGGTGTGGAGGCCAGTTGCTCGGCCAGCGCGACACAATCTTCGAATGCGCAATTCATGCCTTGGCCGTGGAAGGGCACCATCGCGTGCGCGGCATCGCCCAGCAACACGGCTTGCCCACCCAAATGCCAACGATCCAAATACAGCGTGGCCAATGTGCCTACCGGGTTGGCGTCATAGTCATGCTGCAGTTGCGGGATCAACACCAAAGCGTCGGGGAAGTCGCGCGCAAACAAGGCCTGCGCGTCTGCGCCCGTTTGCACCTGCGCAAAACTGGGATAACTGCCTTCGCGCGGCATGAACAAAGTCACCGTGAAGGTGCGCTCGTCATTGGGTAACGCAATGCACATGTAATGGCCGCGCGGCCAGATGTGCAAGGCATTGGGCTCGATCCGGAAGTCACCCGCCAGACTGGGCGGGATTTCCAGTTCTTTGTAGCCATGCCCCAGCCCTTCGCTGCGCTCCCCCAGCGGCTGCACCTTGGCGATTTGTGCACGCAAGGTAGAGCCTGCACCATCGGCACCGATCAACGCACGAAAGGCGTGTGTAATTTCGGCATCATGATGGCGGAAATAGGCGGTGTGATCGGCAAAATCGGCGCGCTCCAATGCGTGGTCAAAATGCAGGCGCGCGCCGTGCGATTCGGCGATATCCAGCAGCACGATATTGAGCTCGCCACGGCTGATCGAGTAGATCACTTCGGAGTCATCGCGCCCGTAGCGTTGCAGGCTGGGCGTGCCATGCAGCGGATGCACAAACCGCCCGCGCATCATCACGGCTTGTTTCAATACATCGACATCGGCGCCGGCTTGGCGTAATGCGTGCAGGCCACGTTCGGCCAATGCCAGATTGATCGAACGGCCACCGGCATAGCCGCCAATACGCGGGTCGCCGCGACGTTCAAACACATCCACCGACCAGCCGCGCTGCGTCAATAAAATCGCCAGCAGCGCACCCGCCAGACCGCCGCCGATGATGGAAAGTTGTTTGGTTTCATTACCCATGACGCCACTCCTGTACGCTGCGGGCAAAGCGCAGTACGTCGGCGAAGGTGTTGTAGAGCGGGACAGGTGAGATGCGGATCACGTCGGGTTCGCGCCAGTCGCCCAGCACGCCGTTTGCGGCGAGATGGTCGAACAAATCGCGGCCACGCGCGCGGCCGCCGATCACGCGGATCGAGAGCTGGCAGCCGCGTTGGGCGGGGTCGCGTGGGGTGAGCACTTGCAGCACATCGCGCAGGTCGGCATCGATCAGTTGTTCCAGATAGCCGGTGAGCGCTGCGGATTTGCTGCGCAGTGCGGGCAGAGTGGCGCGGTCGAATAGATCCAGCGCGGCGCGCAGCGGGGCCAGCCCCAAAATCGGGGGGTTGGATAACTGCCAGCCATCGGCACCGGGGGTGGGGCAAAAGTCGGTGCCCATTTTGAAGCGCACGGCCTCGTCATTGCCCCACCAGCCGGCAAAGCGCGGGCGATCGCTGTGGGCGTGGCGCGCGTGCACAAAGCAGCCGGCCACCGCGCCGGGCCCGGAGTTCAAATATTTGTAGTGGCACCACACCGCAAAATCGGCGTTGGCATCGTGCAATTGCAGCGCCAGATTGCCTACGGCGTGCGCCAAATCGAAGCCTGCAATCGCGCCGGCGGCGTGCGCCCATTGTGTGATTTTGGCCAAGTCAAATGCCTGCCCGCTGCGGTATTGCACGCCCGGCCATAGCACCAGTGCCAGCCGTGATGCGTGCTGCGCGATGGCGTGTTCGATGGCCTGCATCGAGAACGTGCCATCGGCTTGGTCGGGTTCGACTTCGATCAGCGCCGTGGCCGGGTCGATGCCGTGAAACCGCAATTGCGATTCCACCGCGTAGCGGTCCGATGGAAAACTGCCGGCTTCGATCAAGATCGCATTGCGCGCGCCTTCGGGCCGATAAAAGCTGACCATCATCAAATGCAGATTGGCGGACAGCGAATTCATCGCCACCACTTCCGACGGCTGCGCGCCCACCAGCCGCGCCAAGCCATCGCGCACCAGCGCGTGGTAGGTCATCCACTGCGCATCGCCGGTGAAATGGCCCTCCACCGCAGCGTGCGCCCATTTGTCCAGCACTTGTTCGATATGGGCGCGGGCGGCTTTGGGTTGCAGGCCCAGCGAGTTGCCCACGAAATACGCTTGCGGCGCACCGTTGTGCAGAGGGATGTGAAAGGCGTCGCGATATTCGCGCAGCGGGTCGGCAGCGTCGCGGGCGGCGGCGTAGGCGTCGGTGTACAAATCGGTCATGCAAACCTCGATGCGGAGAGCCCCAGCCATTCCAGCGCGGTGCCGTGATACAGGCGGTTGCGGTCGGGGTCGGGCAGTTGGAGACGTTCGATGCCTTCGCCGGGGACTTGTTCGCCCAAGGGAAACGGGTAGTCGGTGCCCAGCATGATGCGGTCGCTGCCGCAGGCGTCCAGCAGATAGCGCAAGGCGGCATCGTCGGCCACCCACGAATCAAAATACAGGCGCTTCAAATACTCGCGTGGATTGCGGAAATTATCGGTGGCCACCAAGTCCGGGCGCATATTGAAACCGTGCTCGATGCGGCCAATCGAATACGGAAAACTGCCGCCACCGTGGGCCAGCGCGATGCGCAATTTGGGCAGGCGCTCCAGCACGCCACCAAACACCAAACAGCACGCCGCGCGCGCTTGTTCGGCGGGCATCCCCACCAGCCACGGCAGCCAATATTTGGGCATCGAATCGGTGCCCATCATGTCCCACGGGTGCACCAATACCGCTGCGCCCAGCTCACTGGCGGCTTCAAAAAACTCGAACAACTCTGGCGCATCCAAATTCCAGTCGTTCACATGCGAGCCAATCTGCACGCCTTGCAAGCCCAGCTCGTCCATGCAGCGTTCCAACTCGCGCACCGCCAACTGCGGCGATTGCAGCGGCACCGTGCCGATGCCGGCGTAGTGGCGTGGGAAGGTGCGGCAGGTCTGCGCCATGTGGTCATTGAGTGCGCGATGCAGCTCCAGCGCGTGGTGCCCTTTGGCCCAGTAGCTGAACATCACCGGCACCGTGGACAGCACTTGCACCTGCACACCAAAGCCGGCGTAGTCATCAATACGAATTTGCGGGTCCCAAGTCTTGGGCCAAATTTCGCGGAAAAACTTGCCGTCTTTGTAGATGCGATGGCGACCGTCGTCGCCGTGGTGGATCACCGGGAAGCGGTTGTCGCCGTACTTGGCGGCCATATCCGGCCAGTCGCGCGGCAGGTAATGGGCGTGGGTGTCGATCTTGAGCATGTGATGCATTCCGGTTCAAACTTAAAGGGAACATGTCATCAACCGTTTTCCAGCAAGCGCTTGGCCGCGGCGCGGGCTTCTGCGCTAACGTCGATGCCACCTAACATGCGAGCGATTTCATCGATGCGGCCAGCGGCATCCAGCGCCAAGACCGAAGATTGGGTGATGCCGTCTTGGGCGGCTTTGCGGACTTGGTATTGGGCGTGGCCAGCAGCGGCCACTTGCGGTTGATGGGTGACGCACAGCACCTGTCGCACGCTACCCAAGGCCCGCAATTTGGCACCCACGGCAGCGGCCACGGCCCCGCCAATGCCGGCATCCACTTCGTCAAACACCATGGTGGGCACGGCATCCAGCCCTTGGGTGGTCACTTCAATGGCCAGCGAAATGCGTGACAACTCACCGCCCGAGGCCACTTTACGCAGCGGGCGCGGCGGTTGCCCGGGGTTGGCGGCAACCAAGAATTCGGCGCGTTCATTGCCATTGGGGTCGGGTGTTTGCGGCGCGGGTTGGGCCTCCCATTGCACGTCGAAACGACCGCCAGCCATGCCCAAGCCGTCGATCAAATGGGCCACACCGCTGGCCAGTGCCGCACCGGCTTGGTGGCGCGATGCAGACAGCTGTTGTGCGGCGTGTTGCCATTGCAGCAAGGCGTTGGCGATGTCGGTATCGAGTTGTGTCAGGCGGGTATCGGCATCGGCCAGAGTGTCCAGTTCCAACCGCAATGCGTCGCGGTGGCTGGCCAGTTGGTTGGGCGCGATGCGGTGCTTGCGGGCGAGGTCTTGCACGCGGGTCAGGCGGTGTTCGATATCGCGCAAGGCCTCCGGATCCAGGTCGAGGTCGTCGCGGATACGCTCCAGCAGGGCAAGGGCTTCATCCAGTTGGATGGCGGCCGAATCCAGCAGCGCATCGACTTCGCCCAAGCGTGGCTCGTGGCTGATTTCGCGATGCAGATGGGTGCGCAAGTGTTGCAGTTGGGTGGGGATGGCATCATCGCCAGCAAGCCGTTGCAAGGCGTACTCACAGGCGGCAATCAGCGCGGCGGAGTGGGCCTGTCGACGGTGATTGGCATCCAGTTGCGCCAGCGCTTCGGGCTCCAATGCTTCTGCCTGCAATTCTGTCAGCTGGTGTTGCAGCCATGTTTGGCGCTCGGCCACGTCGCCACGCGCCAGCAAGGCATCACGCAGGTCTTGGAGCTGCCGCCAGTGCAGCGCCGTGCTGCGAACCGCTGTCAGCAATGCCGGGTGTTTGGCGAAGGCGTCCAGCAATTGGGTCTGGGTGCTGCGCGATAAAAGAGCTTGTTGTTCGTGCTGGCCGTGGATTTCAACCAACAAGGCGGCCAATTCAGCCAGTTGGGTCAGGCTGGCGGCGCGGCCATTGATCCACGCCTTAGAACCACCATCGGCGCGCAGGGTGCGGCGCAGCCGGCAATGGTCAGGGTCGCCGCCTGGTTCGGTGTCATCCAACTCTGCATCGCGCAGCCAGTGGGCGGCAGGCGCGCAGTCATGAAGCTGGAACTCGGCTTCTAGCTCGGCACGGCTGGCCCCGTGACGCACCGCGCCGGCGTCTGCGCGGGCACCGCACAAAAAGCCCAGCGCATCCACCAACAGGGATTTACCGGCGCCGGTTTCGCCGGAAATGACGGTCAGGCCTTGCGCAAACGTCAGTTCGGCATGGGCAACTACGGCAAAATCACGGATCGATAGGCGGGTCAGCATGGGTCGATTGTAGTGGGCGCGGTCTTGAATCCGGAAGCCAGCGGCCCCATAGCCTTGCACGGTGCGGCGATTGGCCGCGAATTGAACCGTGAACATGAGCAACGACCCGACCCAGCAAGAGAATGATGTGGCCGACGCCCCGATGCCGTTGGACGAGATGGAAGCCCTGCGTGGCGAAATTGAGCAGCTCAAGGCGCAATCCTTGATCGAGCGTGCCGACTTGGACAACCAGCGTAAGCGGTTGGCGCGCGATATCGAGATGGCCCGCAAATTCGCCAATGAGCGTCTGCTGGGTGACCTGCTGCCGGTGTTTGACAGTCTGGATGCCGGCTTGATGGCGGCAGGTGCGGACGCTGGCGCACTGCGCGATGGCTTGGAGTTGACTTACAAGCAATTATTGAAAGTGGCGGCGGATAACGGCATGGAAGTGCTAGATCCGACCGGGCAGGTATTCAATCCTGAGCACCACCAAGCCATCAGCCAGGGCGAGTCGGAAGGCGTGCCGCCAGGCCATGTGATCACCGTGTTCCAGAAGGGGTATGTGCTCAATGGGCGGCTGCTGCGCCCGGCACTGGTCATCGTGGCCAAACACGACTGAGCTGTTCTTTTCAATGATCGTGGCTCTCCCTCCCCTTGAAGGGAAGGGTTTGAACCCCAAATAGCCATCATCGGCGCAACGCGCCATCCAAATAGCAAGATTCAAGAGGACATCGTCATGGGTAAGATCATCGGTATCGACTTGGGCACCACCAACTCCTGCGTTTCCATCATGGAAGGCGGCAAAGCCCGGGTCATCGAAAACAGCGAGGGGGATCGCACCACCCCGTCCATCGTCGCTTGGACCAAAGACGGCGAAGTGTTGGTGGGCGCATCGGCCAAGCGGCAGACCGTCACCAACCCAAAAAATACCTTCTACGCGGTGAAGCGCCTGATTGGCCGCAAGTTCACCGATGCCGAAGTGCAAAAAGATCTAGGTTTGGTGCCGTATGCCATCACCCAGCACGACAATGGCGATGCGTGGGTGGCACTGGCCGATGGCAAGAAGCTGGCCCCGCAGGAAGTCTCGGCTAAAGTGCTAGAGAAAATGAAGAAGACCGCCGAAGCTTTCCTCGGCGAGACCGTCACCGAGGCTGTGATTACGGTGCCGGCCTACTTCAACGATAGCCAGCGTCAGGCCACCAAAGACGCCGGCCGCATCGCTGGTTTGGATGTCAAGCGCATCATCAACGAGCCCACTGCGGCGGCCTTGGCCTATGGTTTGGACAAGGGCGACACCAAGGATCGCAAAGTCGTGGTGTATGACTTGGGCGGCGGCACCTTTGACGTGTCGATCATTGAAATCGCCAACATCGACGGTGAAAAGCAGTTTGAAGTACTCGCCACCAACGGCGACACCTTCTTGGGCGGCGAAGATTTCGACAACCGCGTCATTGACTATTTGGTGGAAGAATTCCAGAAGACCGATGGCGTGGATTTGCGCAAAGATCCGCTGGCCTTGCAACGCCTGAAGGACGCTGCCGAGCGCGCCAAGATCGAGCTGTCGTCCAGCCAACAAACCGATGTCAACCTGCCGTATGTGACTGCCGATGCCACCGGCCCCAAGCATCTGAACATCAAGCTAACCCGCGCCAAGCTAGAAGCCTTGGTGGATGACTTGGTGAAGAAGACCATCGAGCCCTGCCGAGTGGCACTGAACGATGCTGGCCTGCGTGCTTCCGAGATCAGCGAAGTGATCTTGGTGGGCGGCCAGACCCGTATGCCGAAGGTACAGCAGGCGGTGACCGAGTTCTTTGGCAAAGAGCCGAAGAAAGACGTGAACCCCGACGAAGCCGTGGCCATTGGCGCGGCGGTGCAGGGCGGCGTGTTGGCGGGCGATGTGAAAGACGTGCTGCTGCTGGACGTGACCCCGTTGTCGCTGGGTATTGAAACCTTGGGTGGCGTATTCACCAAAATTATTGAGAAAAACACCACCATCCCGACCAAGGCCTCGCAGGTGTTCAGCACCGCCGAGGACAACCAGAGCGCGGTGACCGTGCATGTGTTGCAAGGTGAGCGTGAGCAAGCCCGTTACAACAAATCGCTGGCCAAGTTTGACCTGTCCGGTATCGACGCGGCACCGCGCGGTATGCCGCAAGTGGAAGTGAGCTTTGACATCGACGCCAACGGCATCGTGCATGTCACCGCCAAGGACAAGAAAACCGGCAAGGAACAAAAGGTTGAAATCAAGGCTGGCTCGGGTCTGAGCGATGACGAAATTCAGCGCATGGTGCAAGACGCCGAAGCCAACCGCGAAGAAGACAAGAAGTTCCACGAGTTGGTGCAGGCGCGCAATCACGCCGATGGTCTGATCCACGCTGCGCGCAGCACCATCAAGGACAACGGCGATAAATTGCCGGGCGATGCAATTGGGCGTGCAGAAGCGGCCATTGCTGAGCTGGAAACCGCGATGAAGGGCGACGACAAGGGCCAGATCGAAGCCAAGGCCAAGGCATTGGAAGACGTGGCGCAGTCGTTGTTTGCTGCCGCTGCTGCTGCGGGCCAACCGGCGGGTGATGCCGGTGCTGCCCCCGCCGGTGATGATGTGGTGGACGCCGAGTTCACCGAAGTCAAGGACGACAAGAAGGCCTGATCGATCGGCATGTTGAGTACAGCGGGCAGGCCATTGGTCTGCCCGTTGTCGTGAAGGAAACAGGTGGATGCAATGAGCAAACGCGACTACTACGACGTGCTGGGCGTGGCCCGCAATGCCAGCGATGAAGACCTCAAAAAGGCCTATCGTCGCTGCGCGATGAAGCATCACCCGGACCGCAATCCGGGCGACAAAAATGCCGAGGCTGCGTTCAAAGAATGCAAAGAAGCCTATGAAGTGCTGAGTGACGGCGGCAAGCGCCGGATGTACGACCAGCACGGCCATGCCGCTTTTGAAAATGGCATGGGTGGCGGCAATGCCGGCCCCGGGTTTGGGGGTGCCGACATGGGCGATATTTTTGGCGACATTTTCGGCAATATTTTTGGTGGTGGTCGCCAGCAGCGGCCGCGGCGTGGCGCAGATGTCGGCTACATGCTGGAGCTGGATTTGGAAGAAGCCGTTGCCGGTGTCGAAAAGCAGATCCACATCCCCACCTTGGCGCATTGCGAGCCGTGTAAGGGAAGTGGTTCGGTCGATGGCAAAGTGGACACCTGTACCACCTGCAAGGGTCGTGGCCAGGTGCATATGCAGCGCGGCCCGTTCACCATGCAGGCTCCGTGTCCCCATTGCGAAGGTGCTGGCAAAATCATTGCCAACCCATGCAAGCACTGCAATGGCAATGGTCGCGTAGAGGAAGAAAAAACTCTGTCGGTGAAAATCCCGGCGGGCGTGGACAATGGCGACCGCATTCGTTTGGCGGGTGAGGGCGAAGCCGGCCCAACCGGCGCGCCTCCCGGGGATTTGTATGTGGAAGTGCGGGTGCGCGAGCACGCCATTTTCCAGCGAGACGGTGATGATCTGCATTGCGAAGTACCCATTCGTATTTCGCAAGCAGCCTTGGGCGATACCGTCCGTGTGCCCACCTTGGGTGGCGAAGTGGAGCTACGGATTCCTGTCGAAACACAAACGGGCAAGGTGTTCCGGCTGCGTGACCGTGGCGTGAAATCAGTGCGTAGCCGCGCGCCCGGGGACTTGTACTGCAAGGTGGTGGTGGAAACCCCGGTCAACCTGACCACCGAGCAGCGCGATTTGCTGGAACAATTTGAAGCCACTTTCAGTGGTGAGGGCGCACGCCGGCATTCGCCCAAATCCAGCACCTTCTTGGATGGTGTCAAAGGTTTCTGGGACCGAATGGTTTCGTAAGCCACCAACGGCCCGCAAATGCACGGGCAGACGTAAACTCCGGGCTCCTTGATGGAGCCCGTTGCATTGAAGACATCCCCCCTCATCGGCATTCGGCATCGTGGGTAGCGCCGGCGCGTATGGCCGCTGGTTGCGCGCATTTTTTGAAACCACGATGGGTTTGGCCGTCATCGGCCACGACCCCACCGATGCCACATCGCACAGCACAGAAGACCTGCTCGAACACGCGGATGTCCTGTTGTTTTCCGCCCCCATCCGCCACACGCCGGCGTTGATCGAACGCTATGTCGCGCAGTCGGCAGGGCGCGAGGCCGGCAATTTGTGGCTGGATATCACCTCGGTCAAAGTTGCGCCGGTGGCGGCGATGCTGCATTCCAAGGCCGACGTGGTGGGCTTGCATCCCATGACCGCGCCACCCAAATCGCCGACCTTGCGGGGCCGGGTCATGGTGGTGTGTGAGGCCCGTCTGACGCACTGGAAACCGTGGCTGGATACCCTGCTGGCCGCGCTGGATGCCGAATGCGTACCCGCCACCACCGAACAACACGACCGTGCGATGGCGCTGGTGCAAGCCTTGGTGCATGCCGGCCACCTTTCGCAAGCGGGGGTCTTGAATGCCCCGGAGATGTGGGCGGGCAGCCTTGCCAGTTTGCTGCCGTTTCGTTCGGCATCGTTTGAAATGGATGTCGCCATCGCCGCCCGCATGTTGTCGCTCAACCCCGCCATCTATGAGGATATTCAATTTGGCAACCCGCATGTGCCTGGCGTATTGCAAGCGGTTGCGACGCGGATGCAGCGCATCGCAGATTTGGTGCGCGACGGCAGCGATGCGGCGCGCACTGCGTTTCGCGATGAATTTTTACATGCCAACCAAGAGGGTTTTGGCGAATCGGTATTGGCTGCGGGTAATAACACGTTCGAGCGTTTGGGTTATTTGCTGGCCGACCTACACGACCCGCACAGCATGAGCATTCATTTGCCCGAAGATCGCCCAGGGTCTTTGTGTGAGCTACTTCATATTTTTGAGCGGCATGATGTCAGCATTGCGTCGTTGCACTCTTCACGCACCCCGGCTGGCGAGGTGCATTTTCGTTTAGGTTTTAATCGCGGCACGCGGCCAGAGCAGCTTGTGGCGGTAGAGGTTGCGTTGCATGCAAGTGGCGTCGGGCGGGTGCTGATGGGCTGAACGGTCATTACCGAGGGGCAAACGGTGCCGGCAATGCGCTGAATCATGACGCTTATCAATATTGTCAATCGCTGATTCGGCTATTGTTGTCACTGAGAAAAACAGGTTCTCCTGTCATGACATTCCGTTCCCCCGCGGGATCCACTACTGACTTCCAACACCCGTATGGGTCGTTGCTTGACGCCCTGCAAAAGCGCGTGCTCGACAGCGTTGCGCCGGCGCTTGAAACCAGCCTGTCCGAGCTGGACGACTACCTGTTCGACCGCAGCCAAAACGGCGAAGAAGCTTTGGGCATGCCGGCCCTGCGGGAGATGCGCCGGGTGCGCAGCGATTTAGTCAAGAATTATCGCCAAATCATCGCTGGTCGGTTCCGCGAGCTGCGTCAGCGTCAGCTGCCAAAAGACGAACAGGCGAGCACAGATGCCGGTCTTAGCCTGCTGTCCGACCAAGACTTGGAGCAGCAACTTGCGGTTGATCAGCTGGCGATGTCGGCTTTGCGCAATGTGATGCCGCTGTACGAATTGGCGGTGCAGCGCTTTTGTGTGGTTATCGGGCAAGCACAGCTTGAGCCCAACGCCAACCCACTCAGTCCCGCTTACCTTGCCGCTGCGCTGGGTAAAGTGATGGATCAACTGGAAATTGAAGCCGAGCTGCGAATCGTCGTATTCAAATTCTTCGAACGTGCGCTGGCGGAAGTGTTGGGCGAATGCTATGAGCGCTGCAATGGGTTGATGGTTAGTGCCGGGGTCTTGCCCGAACTGCGCGCGACCGGCAAAGCGCAGCACGCGCATTCAAGAGCCCATGCAAAACGGCCCGAAGCGCACGATGATGCTACCGCGCAGGCCGCCATGCAGGGCCACGGTCACGGCCAGGACAATCAAGTACCGCAGCGCGCACAGGCAACCGGCGGCTGGGACACGGCGCAGGTTCAAATCAATAGCGCCGACCAAGCATTGTTTGCCAGCATGCTGGGGCAGTTGCAGGGCTGGCGGAGTGCCCACAACGTGGCACCGCCGCAGGATCCCGCAAGTCAGGGGACAACACTCTCCACGCATGATCTGCTCTCCATCCTCTCGTTGATGCAACGCGATGCCGATCCATTGCCCGCACGCGAGCCACAAAGCGGCGGGCAACCGCAATCGTTTGCGGGGCAGTTGCGTCAGCAGATGGCGCAAAGTGCCCGCAAACTAGGGGTTGCAGGCGATAACTTGAATCTTGATGGGCTGGATGGCGATGCCGTCGATCTGGTTGCCTTGTTGTTTGATGTCTTGTTGGATGGCCCGCAATATGACAACCGGATCCGGCAAAAAATTGGCCGTATGCTGGTGCCGTTTGTGAAGGTGGCGGTCAAAGATCGGCGCATGTTCTTATACAAGGAACACCCGGCGCGGCGCTTGCTCAACACCGTGGCGGAGGCCTGTGAGGGCAATCGCGGCGAAGCACCGCAAGAACAAGAGCTGCTGGATCACGTCGATCACACCATTGATCGTCTCGTGTCTGAGTTCAACGAAGATGTGGCCATTTTCGAAGCCTTGGAACAAGACCTGCGCATGTATATGGCGCAGCATCGCAAGCGTTTTGAGTTGGCCGAAAAGCGCACCACCGAGGCGCATCGCGGGCGTGAGCGCTTAGAGCAAGCGCGAAGTGAAGTTGCCGCCGATATTGAGTTGCATCGTGGTGGGCGCGAGCTGCCGTCAGTAATCGATGAATTTGTGTCTACCCATACACAACATCATCTGACTCAGATCGTGCTGCGCGATGGCCGTGACTCCGGACGTTATCAAGAAGCGTTGCAAGGGCTGGATACATTACTGCTGGCGGTTGATGCGGCAATGCAAGGGAACCTGCTGCCATTACCCAACACCGAGCTATTGGCGATTTTGGCCAGCGCCGGCTGCGTGGGTGAGGACGGGCAGGCGGCTCTGGATGCGTTGACCGACATCATTACCAGACTATCGGTGGGTCAGGCCACAAAAATCAGTGATGAGCGCATCCCGGCGCCTATTGTGCTGGCCGAGCCACCCCCAGCACCAACTCCGCAATTGGAAGTCGTGGGTGGTACCGAAACGCTGGAATGCGATGGCAATCTGTTGGAGCGCATCAGCAAACTGCAAGTAGGTAACTGGCTGCAACTGCAAGGCGCAGATGGACAATTTGCACCAGCCAAAGTGTCTTGGATCAGCCCGATCTCGGCGCGCTTGTTGCTGGTGAACCGGCGTGGCATTCGGGTGCTTGTGGCCTCGGTGCGCGAATTGGCGGTGATGGCAGCATTGGGCAAAGTCACTTTGCGTGATGGTGATGCCGCATTCGACGATGCCATGCATCAGGTGGCGGGCCGGTTGCGTGGTGCTGCGCAAGCGTAATGAAACACGCCGGCAAGCCCGATGATCCGGCTTTTTTTTGGAAAGACTAGCCTGGCCTTGCCGTTAACGTAGGCAGCGGCTAGCCTTTCTAAATGAAAACACCTGTTCGCATTCTGATCCACGGTAGTAGTGGCCGCATGGGCCAAGCTTTGTTGCGGCTGAGTAAGCAACCCGATAGTGGATGCGTAGTGGTGGCCACGGTGGCGCGCCGGGTTGCTCTGTGCGTTATCGATGGCGTGCCGCAGTTTGCGGCCAGTGAGCTTGCCAGCGTGCCGGATTTCGATGTCGCCATCGATTTCAGCCTGCCGGAAGGGTTTGATGCCATCTTGGCGCTCTGCCTGGCGCGAAAACGTGCCTTGGTGTCTGGCACCACGGGGTTGTCGCCCGCGCAGCAAGCTGCGTTGGCAGCCGCCAGCACACAGATTGCGTTGACTTGGGCCAGCAACTTCAGCCTCGGCGTGGCCGTGTTGCATGATTTGGTCGAACGCGCCGCCGTGTTGTTGCAAGGATGGGACTGCGACATCGTCGAATCCCACCACACACGCAAGCAAGATGCCCCATCGGGCACGGCACTGACGCTGGGCTCCGCTGCTGCCCAAGCCGGCGCACAACCGCATTACGCCAGCATTCGCGCGGGTGACATCATCGGCGAACACCTAGTGCAGTTCACCGCCGCCGGTGAGCGCATCGAGTTAGTGCATCGCGCCAGCAACCGCGATATTTTCGCCCACGGTGCGCTGCACGTCGCGCAGCGCGTCTATGCAAAACCCGCAGGGCGCTATCGGGTGGGCGAGTTGTTGGGGTGAGGCACAACAAAATCCCGCGTGCCGTGAAGCATGCGGGATCTGGAAGTATGGCGCTCCCTACGGGATTCGAACCCGTGTTTTAGCCTTGAGAGGGCCACGTCCTGGGCCTCTAGACGAAGGGAGCAATTGTGTTCGGCAGAGTGCCGCCGGCGGGACAACCGGCTCGGCGCAGCAGACATCTGCGCGGAGCTTGTTAGTATAAGGGCCTGCGCAAGCCACTGGCAATGCGCTTTTCTCCCTTTGAGCTGCGGCTTAGCCGCTACGCATGACAGAAATTCAACCTATTCCTGCTACCGTCGTCCCTCAACTGCGCGTGATCACGCGCGATGCGCATGGGCTTTCCCGAAAGCAAATGAGCCAAAGCGCATTGCGCGTGCTGTATCGCTTGCGTGAAGCCGGCTTTGGCGCATTTTTGGTCGGTGGTGCCGTACGCGATTTGCTGGTGGGCGGTGAGCCCAAAGACTTCGACGTGGCCACCGATGCCACACCAGAACAAGTCAAAGCCCTGTTTCGTAATTGTCGCCTGATAGGCCGGCGCTTCCGCTTGGCGCATGTGGTGTATGGCCGCGAAATTATTGAAGTGGCCACCTTCCGCGCCAATGGTGGCGATGACGAGGGTGACCGTCAAACCGACGATGGCGGCCGTCTGTTGCGCGATAACGTGTATGGCAGCATTGAAGACGATGCAGTACGTCGCGATTTCACCGCCAATGCGCTGTATTACGCGATCGAAGATTTCTCGGTGCGCGATTACGTGGGCGGTTTCGAAGATGTGCAGGCGCGAGTACTGCGTCTGATTGGTGACCCGGAAGCACGCTACCGCGAAGACCCGGTACGCATGCTGCGGGCGGCGCGGTTGGCGGCCAAACTAGGCTTCACGATCGAGCCGGCCACCGCCGAGCCGATTGCACGGCTGGCCCCGTTATTGGCTGATGCCTCGCCGGCGCGCTTGTTCGAAGAAACCTTAAAGATGTTCTTGGCAGGTCATGCAGCGGCCAGTTTTGAATTACTGGAAGCGCACGGTTTGCTGCCGGTATTGCTGCCGGAAACCGCGCAGGCACTGGCGTCGAACAAGTCCGGTGCATTGCGATGCATGTTGATGCAAGGCCTGCGTAATACCGATGCGCGGGTACAGGCCGAGCAACCGGTGTCGCCTGCATTTTTGTATGCGGTGTTGTTGTGGCCGGCCTATTGCCGGGCATTGGCGCTCTTGCAAGCGCAGGGTGTGCATGCAGTCGAGGCACAGCGGCGTGCCGCAGATCGGGTCACCATGCACCAAGTGGCGCGGATTGCGTTGCCTCGACGGTTTTCGCAGCCCATGCAAGAGATCTGGTTACTACAACCGCGTTTTGCGTTGCGTATGCGCAAACGTGTATTTCGGCTATTGGCGCATCCACGTTTTCGTGCCGCGTTTGATTTTTTGGAATTACGCTTGGCCGCATCCAATACCCATGCCGAGGATGTGGCGTTTTGGCGTGAAGCGCAGCTACACCCCGCCGAATCGGTGGCAGCCAATGCGCAAGAGACGCAGCCGGAGGAGGGCGACGAGATACAAAATGCCCCACGCAAACGGCGTCGCCGCCGACGTCCTGCCGACAAGGGCCCCGCCGAATGACTGCGGCAACCCTGGCCGCAATTGGCTTGGGCGCCAATCTTGGGGATTCGATGCGTGCCGTGACCGATGCCATTCACGCGCTGGCACAGTTGCCGGATACCCAGTTGGTGGCCGCATCGCGCTTGTATCGCACACCCGCATGGGGACGTGTCGATCAGCCTGACTTCATCAATGCGGCGGCACTGGTAAAGACGCAGTTGCCCGCGGTGGCCTTGCTTGCACATGTATTGGACATCGAACGTAACGCCGGCCGCCGACGTGATGATGATCACGCCGCGATGCGCTGGGGGCCGCGGGTATTGGATCTGGATGTGTTGCTGTATGGCGATGCTGTGATCAATGCGCCGGGCTTGCGGGTGCCGCATCCGTATCTGCACGAGCGCGCGTTTGCCTTGGTACCGCTGGCCGAAATTGCCGCAGCGTTGCCGTTTCCTGGGCATGGCAGTGTGGGCGAAGCCGTGCGGCATATCGACGTACACGCGGTAGAAGCCATCGGCCTTGCTTGAGAGCGCGCGGCCTGCACAGGCACAAGTGGAATCTGCGCGATAATGCGGCCTTGTTTCATTGGGGATCACGATGAGCGTACATGCCGAATCGAAAGCTTGGAGCGTGCCGCAGCTTGCGCAGGCGCGTGCGGCGGGCCGCAAATTGGTGATGCTGACGTGCTACGACGCCAGTTTTGCGCGGGTGTTGGAGGCAACCGATGTTGATTTGATTTTGATTGGTGATTCGCTGGGCATGGTGGTGCAAGGGCATGACTCCACCTTGCCGGTGCAGGTGGACGACATCGTTTATCACACCGCAGCGGTGGCGCGTGCGGCCAAGCAGCCTTTGAAAATTGCAGATTTCCCGTTTGGTAGCGATGGCACAGCCGCGCAAGCGTATGCGGCGGCGGTGCGCTTTATTCAAGCGGGCGCAGCCATGGTCAAACTGGAGGGTGCGGGCCACAAGCTGGACACGATCCGCTATTTGGTGGATCGCGAAATCCCGGTCTGCGCGCATTTGGGGTTGACCCCGCAATCGGTGCTGAAGATGGGCGGCTTCAAGGTGCAGGGGCGCGAGCAATCGGCGGCCGAGCGTTTGCAAGCCGAAGCCTTGGCGGTGGCGGACGCCGGTGCATCACTCTTGGTGTTGGAAGGTGTGCCGGCAGCATTGGCAGCGCAGATCACCCAAGCCAGCCCCATTCCCACTATTGGGATTGGTGCCGGTGCCGGGTGTGATGGGCAGGTCTTGGTGTTGCACGACTTGCTGGGCATTGATACTGGGCACCGCAAGCCCAAATTCGTCAAGGATTTCTTGGCCGAAGGCGGCTCGATTGCCGGTGCCGTGCGCGCATTTGTCGAGGCCGTGCGTGCCGGCCGCTTCCCCGATGCGGAGCATAGCTACACATGATTGAAACCATCACTCAATTGGCGGTACTGCGTGAGCGTATTCGTCAATGGCGGCGCGAAGGCCAGACGGTGGGCTTTGTGCCCACTATGGGTAATCTGCATGCAGGGCATTATTCCTTGGTGAAATTAGCCCGCCAACACGCCGACAAAGTGGTGTCCAGCGTGTTCGTCAATCCGACCCAGTTTGGCCCCAGCGAAGACTTCACCCGCTATCCACGCACGCCCGATGCCGACACCAGCGGCCTGCAAGCCGCCGGCTGCGATGTGCTGTGGCTGCCAGAAGTAGAGGCGATGTATCCGTTTGGCGTGCCGTTGGCAGCCAATGTGCATGTGCCCGGCATCAGCAGCGTGCTGGAAGGTGCTTGCCGACCGGGTCATTTCGACGGCGTGTGCACCGTGGTCACACGCTTGTTCAACCAGGTGCAGGCGGATGTCGCCGCGTTCGGGAAAAAAGATTTTCAGCAACTGGCCGTGATTCGCCAGATGGTGGTGGATTTGCATCTGCCCACCGCCATCATCGCCGGTAGCATCGTACGTGAAGCCGATGGTTTGGCGATGAGCTCACGCAATCAATATTTGTCGGAGCAAGATCGCGCGACTGCGCCGGTCATTTATCGCTGCCTGTTGGCGATGCGCGATGCCGCCTTGGCGGGTGTACCGCGAGCCCAGGTGGAAGCGGAGGCCGATGGCATGCTGCGTCGCGCTGGCTTTGAGCCGGACTATGCAGTGTTGCGCAGCCCCGACTTCAATGCACCACAAGACGGACATGAAGGGCCGTATGTGGCACTGATCGCGGCCCGTTTGGGGCGGACACGGTTGATCGACAATTTAGAGTTTGATTTGCCCGGATAAATATTGTTTTTGTGAATGTTGCAGTGCGCCATTTGCGCCCTATACTGCGACCATCGCGGTCGTTAGCCGTCACTGTGTCATCGGAGCCACGTCATGCAACTCACCCTGCTCAAGGGCAAAATTCATCGCGCCACCGTCACCCACGCCGAGCTGCACTACGAAGGCTCCTGCGCCATCGACGGACGGTTGCTTGATATTGCCGGTATTCGCGAATACGAGCAGATCCATATCTACGACGTCACCAGTGGCGAGCGCTATTCCACGTATGCCATTCGTGGCGAAGAGGGCAGCGGAGTGATTTCGGTCAATGGTGCGGCCGCACACAAATCACGGGTGGGTGATCTGGTCATCATCTGCGCCTATGTGCAGTGTGATGCCGAAGAAGCCAAGGCGTACAAGCCGACCTGTGTGTATGTGGATCGCGACAATCGCTTGACCCACACCAATCACTCCATGCCCCAGCAGGCCGCATAACCATGACGCACTTGCTGGCGGGTCTGGATGCACATGCACAACGACTGGCCAGCACTTCGCTGGCGCAATTGATTGCATCCGATCCTGCGCGTGCGCAGGATTTTTCTTTGCGTTGCGGGCCGTTGTACGCCAATTTTGCGCGGCAGCGTTATGACCGCGTGGCGCAGGCGACCTTGTTTGATATCGCCAAGCAGGCAGATCTTGCCGGCGCGATGCAGCAACTCTTGGGCGGCGAAACCGTCAATGGCACCGAGGGCCGCGCCGCGTTGCATAGCGCGTTGCGTGGTGGTGCGGTGGGCTCGGCATTTGCATTGGCTGCGCGCGCGCAGGCGGTGTCGGCACAACTGCGGATGCGTGAGCTGATCGATGCACTGGCGGCCACCGAAGTGACCGACATCGTCAGCGTTGGGATTGGCGGCTCTGATCTTGGCCCGCGCCTGATCGTGGATGCGCTGGCGCAGACGGGTGCGCGTTTTCGTGTGCACTTTATTTCCAATGTTGACGGCAATGCGGCACGCCGTGTGCTAGCAGGGCTAGATCCAGCCAAGACCGCTGGCATCGTGATTTCCAAAACCTTTAGTACGCAGGAAACCTTACTCAACGGCAGCATCGTGCGCGCGTGGTTAGCGAATGACACGCGCCTGTACGCGGTCAGCACCAATGCACAGCGAGTGGCCGATTTCGGCATTCCACCCGAGCGCACCCTGCCGATGTGGGACTGGGTGGGGGGGCGGTATTCATTGTGGTCCGCGGTGGGCTTTCCGATTGCGCTGGCGCTGGGTATGGATCGCTTTGAGCAATTGCTGGAGGGTGCCGCAGCGTTGGATGCGCACGCCTTGCATACGCCACTGCACGCCAATATCGCGGTGTGGCACGCACTGACGGCAATATGGAATCGCAATGGACTGCATGCGGCGACCCAAGCGGTGCTGCCGTATGACGACCGGTTGAAATTGCTGCCCAATTATTTGCAACAGCTGGTGATGGAAAGTTTGGGTAAATCGGTGCAGGTGGATGGCAATGCCATCACCACCGAGACCGTGCCGGTTTGGTGGGGCGGTGCCGGTACCGACACCCAGCACAGTTTCTTCCAAGCCCTGCATCAAGGCACCCAGATTGTGCCGGCCGACTTCATCGGCGTGCTCAAAGCCGACCATCCACATGCGGCCAATCACGCCGCGTTGTTGGCGAATTTATTGGCGCAAACCGAAGCGCTGGCCAATGGTCAGGACAGTGAAGACCCACACCGTCGCTACCCCGGCAACCGCCCCAGCACATTGCTGCTACTGGATGCACTGACGCCGCACAGCCTGGGCATGTTGGTCGCGCTGTACGAGCACAGCGTGTATCTGCAATCGGTGTTGTGGGGGATCAATGCCTTCGATCAATTTGGTGTGGAGTTGGGCAAGCAGGTGGCCAGTCGTCTGTTACCGGCATTGCACGGCGAATCCCAAGCCAGCGATGTGGTGACGCAGGCGCTGCTGGCGGTGATCCACAGCCAAGCAAATGCAAATTAAATAGTCATCGGGCAATAAAACGGTTGCATGTTGTATACGTACTGCCTACAATGCGCGACTCTGATGCGGGGTGGAGCAGTCTGGCAGCTCGTCGGGCTCATAACCCGAAGGTCGCAGGTTCAAATCCTGCCCCCGC
>APMI01004127.1_pt1 | contig 41673 bp, 30 predicted proteins | sample 667938 | NCBI WGS metagenome assembly APMI01 (sample SAMN01084076, study PRJNA167559) | wastewater metagenome | biome: Wastewater | place: Denmark: Ejby Moelle, Odense | collected 2011-11-28
AAGATCGGCATGACCCTGCGGGACATTGACCTGATCGCCGACGGCATCGTCGCCAGCTTCGAACCCCTGCCCTGTTTTTCGGGCATCGAGCCCCACGTCCGCGCCTTTGCGCTGGCTGCCCAGATCAAGACCGAAACCCTGCGTACCGATCCGGACATCTTCGACATCTGGACCAGCTTCGTCACCGCCAGCGAACGCCTCTACGCCCACTTCAACAGCCAGGAAATGCCCGTCAACGCGGAAGAGCAGCACCTCGTTGCCGACGGACGCCTGCTCATCCAGCAGGGTCGCGATCTGGTCAGCTATATCACCCGCGCCCGCACCCCCATGCCCAAGAGCACGACCGAATACGTCGAACGCTGCAAGGCCTACGCAGAGCGCTGCGCGCGCCGGGCCGCCTGAATTCCTTCATACACAAGAAGAAAGGTTGGTCATGAGCACAAAGCCAGACACATCCACCAAACCTGCCGCCAGAAGCCCGCGCAAAGCCCCCCGGCGTACCACCGCCGGTGATACGGCCCCGAAGAGCACACCCGCCGGCATCGAGAACTTCGTCGTCGACGAAGCCGTCGACGCCGCCCGGGCTGCCAAACTGTCTGCGGTCAGCGACATTGTCGCCACCCTGGCCAGGCACGACACCCACAGCATCGCCGAAACCCTGCAGGCCATCATGGCCGGGGCCTCGCCGGACGATGCCGAAATCCTCCGCAATGCCCTGCTCCAGGAAGACGAGGCGGTGTACAAGAAGCTGCCCTCTCACCCCGACGAAGAGCTCGCCGAGGGCTGGCGCGACGGCGGTTATCCGTACAAGAATCTCATGTCCCGCCGGGCTTACGAGAAGCAGAAATACCGCCTGCAGGTAGAGCTGCTCAAGCTCCAGGCATGGGTCAAGGAAACCGGCCAGCGCGTCGTCATCCTCTTCGAAGGCCGTGACGCTGCCGGCAAGGGTGGCACCATCAAGCGCTTCATGGAACACCTGAACCCCCGCGGTGCCCATGTGGTGGCCCTCGAAAAGCCCAGCGACACCGAACGCGGCCAGTGGTATTTCCAGCGCTACGTGCAGCATCTGCCCACCGCCGGCGAAATCGCCCTGTTCGACCGCTCCTGGTACAACCGGGCCGGCGTCGAACGCGTGATGGGCTTCTGCACGCCCGACGAATACCTTGAATTCATGCGCCAGACGCCGGAATTCGAACGCCACCTCGTCAGAAGCGGCGTGCACATCATCAAGTTCTGGTTCTCGGTCAGCCGTGAGGAACAACGCCGCCGCTTCAAGGAACGCGAGTCGCACCCCCTCAAGCAGTGGAAGTTGAGCCCCATCGACCTGGCCTCCCTCGACAAGTGGGACGACTACACCAAGGCCAAGGAAGCGATGTTCTTCCATACCGACACTGCCGATGCCCCATGGACGGTGATCAAGTCCGACTGCAAGAAGCGCGCACGCCTCAATGCATTGCGCTACATCCTGCACAAGCTGCCCTACACCAACAAGGACATCGAACACATCGGCCCGCTCGATCCGCTCCTCGTCGGCCGTGCCCACGTCGTATACGAACGCGGCGAGCATGCCGGCAGCCCGCTGCTTTAAGCCATTCCCGCAACGCGGCGGCAGGGAGTAATCCTTCCTGCCGCTACGCTGCGGGCTGACGAGCAGGTAAACTCCGGCGCGTGTCTGCCAAACAAGCTCCCGCTCCCTTCGCCCTTTTCGACAACAACCTCGACGACGCCGGACGCTCCGGCGCCTGGCTGCTTAGCGACCTGCGCGAGGAAGTTGTGTGTACCGACCCTGCCACCTGGCAGGCCTGCCTGCAGCGCCTCGAAGATGCCGCTGACGGTGGCGCCTGGATTGCCCTCGCCGCCACCTACGAACTCGGCTACGCCATCGAGTCGCGCCTGCAGCCCTTGCTTGCCGCCGATCACGGCCCGCTGCTCACCGGCTGGATCTTCGAGCACGCCGAATGGCTGGATGACACCGCCTGTGACGCCTGGCTGGCCGCCCGCACCGACACGGACATTGGTGGCACCAGCAGCCTGATGGCCGGCCTTGCCGAACACGACTACCTCAAGCACATCGCGCGCATCCGCCAGTACATCACCAACGGTGACTGCTACCAGGTCAACTTCACCTTCCCGCTGACGGGCCGGTGCTTTGGCGATCCGGCGGCCCTCTACCGCAACCTGCGCGCAGCCCAACCCGTCCGCTATGGCGCCTTCATCAGCCATGCCGGCGGCGCGATCCTGTCCCGCTCGCCAGAGCTTTTTGTCGAACGCCAGGGAAAGACCCTCAGCAGCCAGCCCATGAAGGGCACCGCACCGCGTCACACCAGCCCCGACGCCCTTGCCACTTCCGAAAAGGACCGCGCCGAAAACGTCATGATCGTGGACTTGATCCGCAACGACATGGGTCGCCTCGCCCCGCCCGGTGGTGTGCGCGTCGAGGATCTTTGCCGCATCGAGGCCTACCCGACTGTCTGGCAGATGACGTCGCGGGTCATCGCCGAAGCGGTGGACGCCAGTCTGCCCGATATCTTTCGCGCCCTTTTTCCCTGCGGCTCGATCACCGGCGCACCAAAGATCCGTGCCATGGAGATCATCCACGAACTCGAAGAGACACCACGCGGCGTGTATTGCGGCGCCCTCGGCTGGATCCGCCCCGGTGGCGCTTTCCGCTTCAGCGTGCCGATCCGCACCGTGCTGGTGGATGAGGCAGGCGCCACCCGACTGAACGTCGGCAGCGGCGTCGTCTTCGACTCCAGCCCACAAGGAGAGTGGGACGAGTGTCACCTCAAGGCGCGTTTCCTCACCGCCCTGCCCACGGGCCTGCGCCTGATCGAAACCCTGCGTTACGCGCCGGCAGACGGGACTCCCTCCCCCTACACCTACCTCGACGAACACATTGAACGCCTCGGCGAGTCGGCACGCTGGTTTGGATTTCCCTTCGACGAGGGCGGCTTTCGCCGGCTGCTGGCCGGTGTCTGCGCCAGCACGGCCCTGCGCGTCCGCGTCACACTGGGCCACAACGGTGACTTCACGCTGGAGCAGGCACCACTCGCAAGCGGCGCACCGGGCGACGCACCGACAGTCGTGCTCTCGCCCGAGCGGGTGAACAGCTGCGACGTACTGCTCAGGCACAAAAGCACCGCCCGCCAGCTCTATGACCGGGAGCTCGCCCGCGTGATGGCAGCCGGGCACTTTGACGCCCTCTTCGTGAACGAACGGAATCAACTGACCGAAGGGGCGCGCACCAACCTCTTCGTCCAAAAAGGCGGAGTCCTGCTGACGCCACCGCAACAAGCGGGGCTGCTCAACGGGGTACTGCGACGTCGCCTGCTGCGCGAAGGCCGGGTGCAGGAAGCACCACTGAGCGTCGACGACATCAAAGAGGCAGAGGCCGTTTTTGCAGGTAACGGTCTGCGCGGACTGGTCCGCGTCCGCCTCGTCAATAACGAAGCCTGACGCGGACGACTTACGTCTTACTTGGCGCTCTTGCCCTTCGGCACGATGGCCAGTTGCTCGACCAGCGCGCGGGTATTCGCGGCGTTTTCCTTCAACAGAAGTTGAACGCCCGCCCGCAGTAGCTCGGACTTGGTGCAGATGCGCCCGGCCTTGGCGAGGGTTTCGCGCAGGGTCTTGAGCTGGGTGTGCTCGCTCTTGGGCATCGAGAACGAGTCACGCACCACCTTTTCACGGGCCGGCTTGACGGGCTTGGCCACCTTGGCGGCCTTGGCCGGCTTCTCGAGCTTCGGTGCCTTTTCAAGCTTGGCGAGCTTTACGGGCTTGGCCTTCTTGTCGGCCACCGGTGCGACCGGCTTTTCGGCCGGAGCAGCAACGGGCTTGACCACCTTGGCGGCGGGCGCAGGCTTGGCTGCCTTCGCAACAGGCTTCACCGCAGCCTTGACGGCCGGCGTGGCTGCGGGCTTCGCCGCACGCGTCGACTTGACGGCAACCGGCTTGACCGGCGCCACCGGTGCAGCTTCGGCAATCACGCTGTCGATGGCCGGCCCCCCCCCTGCGGTCACAACCGGCACAGGCGCTTCAGCCACAGGCTGAGCTTCAGCGACAACGACGGGCGCCGGCGTTTCCACCGCGGGCTCAGGCAGGCGCGTCGCCAAGGCTTCACTTTCTTGCTGCAGCGTGGAACGCAGGGCAGACTTGGTCTTGCTGTTCATACTTTTTCTCCTGTCAATTTCAGTACTTCTACAACCAGTTTGTCCACTTCCCGCGCCGCTTCGGCACCGGCCCGGCCCAATTGATACACCGTGCCACCGATGACTGCGCTCTGCGCGAAGGCATTACGCTGGGATAGGGATGCGCCAAGAACCGGCAACGAAAAATCGCGCATGACCTCAAGCACATCCCACGCAAGATTGGTTCGCAACACACGGTTTGGCACCAGCGCCGCCTTGAGCCCCTTGCGGCTGGCCTGAACCTGCAGGATCAGCCGCTCGACGCCCTTGGTGGACCACAGATCGGCCGGGCTCGGCACCACCGGCACCAAAGCGACATCCGCTTCCTGCAACGCGGCGAGGGTCGACGGATGCTCGATGGACGGCGGACAATCGAGCAGGATCAGGTCGGCCTCACGGCCAGCCTGCTTGATGATCTGGTGCAATTGCCCTGGTTCGGCATCCAGACGCATGACCCGCGCCGGAAAAGGCACCGATTCCGGCGCCGCATGCGCCCAGCGCATGGCTGTCTCCTGCGGATCCAGATCGATAATCGCAACCCGACGACCACTCCGCGCCAGCCCGCCGGCCAGTTGCATGGTGAGTGTCGACTTGCCCGCCCCGCCCTTCTGGGACAGCACGGTAACCACCTTCGGCTTTGCCACTTGGCCCCCTATTGCGTAATACCGTATTATTTTTGCGCGAAAATCACGCGGTGACAAGTCGACTTTGCCGCACCCCGCGAAGACCCATGACCAAAGGGCAGAAAAATCACGGGTGGCGCATTGCCGAATCTGGCGGTGAACGGCCAACGGCCGCCACAAACTGCACGTATTGTCACAGCCTGCCGGGCGGCAGTGGGGAATTTACAGGGTCGTTCAGAATACTGGCCGGGGGGCCCGCAGTTCAGCGCAAGAAATCGGAACTGAAGGTTGCCCTTTGCTGCCGTGACTGGATCATGATCCGCTGCGGACCAGCGCTCCGCCGGGGCTTTGCCGCGCCGTCGCAGACACGCAGACCGCGGGCTCCGATGCGCAAACACTGCACATCGTTGCAGCCACAATTGGCGAGCAGATCGGACGACTCGCCCTCGTCAACATGATCGATACGCAGCAGTTCAAGAAAGCGCACCGCAGAATCGCGGCAAGCGAAAACAGTCAGGCGCCCATCGTTGGCGCACAACCAGCGCTCATCCACGGTAATACCCAGGCAGCCATCTTGTCCGCCGCTCAAGGTGTGGATGCGGACCCGGGTCTGGCCAAGGCGCCACAGCGGCGCCACAGCGAGCTCCAGCCAGGTCGCATTGCGTCCTTTAAGTTCCATTTGTCTCCTCCGTTTTTTTATGTGTGCCGCTGACGCCTGCCAAAATCCGGGCAAGCGACGCATCACTTTGCGTATTATCCGCAAGCAATCACATAAAAGGGAGGTGGCGATTCCCGGAGTGATCACAGGGAAAACCCTGAAAAAACAAGATCCACCCTTCCGGTCGCCAGACGCCCGTGCGCATTCAACCAGGAGAAAGACACGATGAAAATCGAAACCCTCGCCGTCCACGGTGGTTACAGCCCTGATCCAACCACCAAGGCGGTCGCCGTTCCCATCTACCAGACCACGTCCTACGCCTTCGACGACACCCAGCACGGCGCCGACCTGTTCGACCTGAAGGTGGCCGGCAACATTTATACCCGCATCATGAACCCCACCCAGGCTGTGCTCGAAGCCCGGGTGGCGGCGATGGAAGGCGGCATTGCCGGCCTCGCCCTGGCCTCGGGCATGGCGGCCATCACCTACTCGATCCAGACCATCGCGGAAGCCGGCGACAACATCGTGTCGGCGTCCACCCTGTATGGCGGCACCTACAACCTGTTCGCCCATACGCTGCCGCAAGTCGGCATCAACGTGCGTTTCGCCGATTACCGCGACCCGGACTCCTTCGCCCCGCTGATCGACGAGCGCACCAAAGCCATCTTTTGCGAGTCGGTCGGCAATCCGCTCGGCAATATCACCGACTTCGAGGCACTGGCCGCCATCGCCCACGCCCACGGCATTCCGCTGATTGTCGACAACACCGTCCCCTCACCCTACCTGTGCCGCCCCATCGAGCATGGCGCGGACATCGTCGTGCATTCGCTCACCAAGTACCTGGGCGGCCACGGCACCTCCATCGGCGGCATCATTGTCGATAGCGGCAAATTCCCGTGGGCCGAACACAAGGAACGCTTCCGCCGCCTCAACGAGCCGGATGTGTCCTACCATGGCGTGGTGTACACCGAAGCCCTCGGTGCGGCTGCCTACATAGGCCGCGCCCGCGTCGTGCCACTGCGCAGCATGGGTGCCGCAATCAGTCCCTTCAACGCCTTCCTGATCCTGCAAGGCGTCGAGACCCTGCCGCTGCGCATGGACCGCATCTGCGAAAGCACGCTCAAAGTAGCCGAATTCCTGAAGGATCACGCCAAGGTCGCATGGGTAAACTATGCCGGCCTGCCAGACCATCCTGACTACCCGCTGGTCCAGAAGTACATGGGCGGGCGCGCTTCCGGCATCCTCAACTTCGGCGTGAAGAGCACCGACGGCGACGGCAAGGCCGCCGGCGGCCGCTTCCAGGACGCCCTCAAGCTGGTCACCCGGTTGGTGAATATAGGCGACAGCAAGAGCCTCGCCTGCCACCCGGCCTCCACCACCCACCGCCAGCTCTCGCCAGCGGAACTGGCCAAGGCCGGCGTGTCGGAGGACATGGTCCGCCTGTCCATCGGCATCGAGCACATCGACGACATCCTGGCCGACCTCGACCAGGCTCTGGCCGCCGTGTAAGGCATAAAGGGCCGGGATTTTCCCGGCCCTTTATGTTTGCGGCAGCCCGTCCGGCATCAGCCCGCCAGCGCTTGCCTAAACCACGTCGCAGCCGATGATCTGATACCCCGGCCCACTCATCAGCACCTTGCCAGGCTCCAGCTTGACCATGCGCGATCCCAGTTTGGCGAAAACATGCCCGCCACTACGCATGAAACCCGGCTCACAGGCAATCCGCACACCGCGCCCGCGTGACACTGGATCACACAGGATGCCACTCCAGCTGCGGCTACCGTCGTCGAACTGGGCCGGAATCGGATCGTTGGTAACCGTCTGCAAACCAACCGCAGCCCCCTCCGCATCGCTGAAGCGGACCCGGCGAACCTGGGCCAGCACCCATCGTCCGGTCTCCCCCACATGAGCCCCGACCAGGGCACCGACACGGCAGACATCCGGATCCATCACCGGCGACGAAACCCCGAAGCCATTCCGGCTGGCATCGAGCAGCGACCAGGCCGCAGCCGGGCGTAACAGCGCCTCACCGGAAATAAGGGAACGGATAAAGCCAAGCCCTGTGGCCAGCGCCAGAGCGCCATTGACCCGGTGTCGCCGACACTGGCGCATCGGCGGAACCGGCCCCCATTGACGGGACAAATGACGAATCGCGGCCGCCACGGAAGGCGCACTAAGGCCGGCAAACACCGGATTCATGCCGGACTCCGACATGACGCTGCCCAACTCGCCGAGCATCGGCACGGCGTCGGCCGGGCGAAAATAGCGGATTGCCGGCGGCACTTCGTCGGGCAGACTGACACAGCGCCGGGGCGGAGTGAGGCTTTCGAGGTCCACAGAAAACAGACTGCCACTGGCCGGCTGTTCGCTCAGTTCGAGGGAATACTGGAGATAGCGCACCAGTTTGTCGGTCGCCTCAATGCGGTCTGGTGACAGTTGGTCGAGGCTGGCGCATTGCATGGCAACCAGACGGACGAACTCGCGATTGATCGTCGAGCGGGCTTCCCGACCTTCGCGCACGTTCACCGGGGTATTGAGACCGCCGGTCACGTTGGCCGTGCGATAGGCAACGCCAGCCCGCTGCCACACTTCGGGCGCGAGATCCTGATAATCGAAGGCCGCCCATTTCATTTCGCCGGCGGCCGAGCGGACGGTACGGAGCAGGATTTCGGTGCGCAACGGATCGCCCGGAGCGATGGAGAAATCGCTCGCCAACCCTGCCAGCACAAGATCGTAGGCCCGCCCTAAGCTGGCGTGGTAATCCCGCCCGAGCGCCTTGTAGCGCATGCTGCGGGATCCGAACACATTCGACAGATAGAGGCCGGCGGCCTGACGAAGCTGCGGCTGCGCGGCTTCGTCGAGGGCAACAACCAGACGGGCCAGTTCGGAAACCTCCAGCTCCGCTTCGTAATGAAAGGAGTCAAGCCAGCGGATCAACTCGACGATGGCCGTCGGCGCCGCATTCGTGGCGATCTCGGTCAGCGCCTGACTCAGCTTCAGGGGCTGCAGAAGCGGATGCGCGTTCTGAACCGGCGTACCAACCCCCATAAGCCTTTTCGCCTCCCCGGACGAGTGTGTCGAAACATTTTCTAACGAGAATGAATGTTAGCACAAAGGGCTTTTGACCAAGCCGGCCCAAAACGGGCAGAAAACCGGACCCCGGTAATCAGGTAAAATGCTGCCTCTGTTTTTGCTTTCATCCCGGCAACCATGCGCCAGTACCTCGAACTCATGCGCCACGTGGCGGAACGCGGCCACCGCAAGGACGACCGCACCGGCACCGGCACCCTCTCGGTCTTCGGCTGGCAGATGCGCTTCGATCTCGCCGAAGGCTTCCCGCTGCTCACCACCAAGAAGCTCCATACCCGCTCGATCATCCACGAGCTGCTGTGGTTTCTGCGTGGCGACACCAACATCAAGTACCTCAAGGACAACGGCGTCTCGATCTGGAACGAGTGGGCCGATGAAAACGGAGAACTTGGTCCGGTGTATGGCAAGCAGTGGCGGCGCTGGGAAAGTCCGGACGGGCGCAGCATCGACCAGATGGCCTTGCTGATCGACGCCCTCAAGAAGAACCCCGACTCCCGCCGCCACATCATCTCGGCGTGGAACCCCGCCGAGGTCGACCACATGGCCTTGCCGCCCTGCCATGCCCTGTTCCAGTTCTATGTAGCTGGCGGCAAGCTGTCCTGCCAGCTCTACCAGCGCAGCGCCGACATTTTTCTCGGCGTGCCCTTCAACATCGCCTCGTATGCCCTCCTGACGATGATGGTCGCGCAAGTTTGCGGTTACGAGCCGGGCGACTTCGTGTGGACGGGTGGCGACTGCCACCTTTACGCCAACCACCTGGAGCAAACCCAGCTGCAGCTGTCCCGCGACGTGCGCCCGCTGCCGACCATGCGCATCAACCCGGACGTGAAGGATCTGTTTGCCTTCAGCATCGACGACTTCACCCTCGAAGGCTACGACCCGCACCCACATATATCGGCGCCGGTCGCGGTCTGAGCATGACCAGACCTCTTCTCGCCCTGATCGCCGCTTGTGCCCGCGGCAGCGTTATCGGCATCGACAACACGCTGCCCTGGCACCTTCCGGAGGACATGAAGTTCTTCCGCGAAACAACCCGCGGCAAGCCGGTGATCATGGGCCGCAAGACCTGGGAATCCCTGCCCGACGCCTTTCGACCCCTGCCCGGGCGCCTGAACATCGTGGTGAGCCGCAATCCGGACTTCCATGCCGAGGGTGGCACGGTGGTCGCCAGCCTGCCGGAAGCACTCACCGCCGCCGGCGACGCCGAAATCGCCTTCGTTATCGGCGGCGCCGAACTCTATCGCCAGGCCCTGCCGCTGGCCGACCGGCTACTGCTCACCGAAATCGACCGCGACTACGCGGGCGATGCGTTTTTCCCTGAATTCGACCGCGCGGAATGGCCGGAGAGCCGCCGCGACGCTCGAGTCACCGAGTCGGGGCTCCCCTTCGCCTTCGTCACCTACGAACGCACAAAATAAAAAAACGCCACGGTTTTGGCCGTGGCGTTTTTACATTACCGACCAGAAGCCTTCAGCCCCTGACGCAATCCACGTAGTAGTGGATACGCCCGTCGCGCTCCTCCTTGACCAGACCATGCACGTCGGTCTCGAAGCCCGGGAAGCGGTCGTTGAATTCGCGCGCAAAACGCAGGTACTGGACAACCGTCTTGTTGAAGCACTCGCCCGGAATCAGCAGCGGAATACCCGGCGGGTAAGGCGTGAGCAGCACGCTGGTGACGCGGCCTTCCAGATCGTCGATGGCGACGCGTTCGATTTCCCGGTGCGCCATCTTGGAGAAGGCATCCGCCGGCTTCATCGCGGGAATCATGTCCGACAGATACATCTCGGTGGTCAGGCGCGCCACGTCGTTTTGCTTGTAGATGTCGTGGATCTGCTGGCACAGGTCGTGCAGGCCGATACGCTCGTAACGCGGATGCTTGGCGATGAACTCCGGCAGCACACGCCACAGCGGCTGGTTCTTGTCGTAGTCATCCTTGAACTGCTGCAGTGCAGTCAGCAGCGTGTTCCAGCGGCCCTTGGTGATGCCGATGGTGAACATGATGAAGAAGGAGTACAGGCCGGTCTTTTCGACGATGACCCCATGCTCGGACAGGTACTTGGTGACAATCGCCGCCGGAATGCCGAAGTCGTCGGCGAAGTCGCCACCCACATCGAGCCCCGGGGTGATGATCGTCGCCTTGATCGGGTCGAGCATGTTGAAGCCGGCCGCGATATTGCCGAAGCCGTGCCAGCGTTCCGAATCGCGCAGCATCCAGTCCTCGCGCTCGCCCATGCCTTCGTCAGCGAGATAGTCGGGGCCCCACACCTTGAACCACCAGTCGGCGCCCCACTCTTCGTCCACCTTGCGCATGGCGCGGCGGAAGTCGAGGGCTTCGGCCAGGGACTCTTCCACCAGCGCGGTACCGCCCGGCGCTTCCATCATCGCCGCCGCCACATCGCAGGAGGCGATGATGGAGTACTGGGGCGACGTGGACGAGTGCATCAGGTAGGCTTCGTTGAAGATGTCACGGTCGAGTTTGCGCGTCTGGGACTCCTGCACGAGGATCTGCGAGGCCTGCGACAAGCCTGCCAGCAGCTTGTGGGTGGACTGGGTCGAGAAGACCATCGACTCCTTGCAACGCGGCCGGTCGGCGCCCATGGCATGGTAGTCGCCATAGAAATCGTGGAAGGCGGCGTGGGGCAGCCAGGCTTCGTCAAAGTGCAGGGTGTCGATCTCGCCGTCCAGCAGCTCCTTGATGGTCTCCACGTTGTAGAGAATGCCGTCGTAGGTGGACTGGGTGATCGTCAGGATGCGCGGCTTCTTGTCCTTCACGGCGCGGGCGAAAGGGTTGGCTTCGATCTTGCGACGAATGTTCTCGAGCTGGAATTCCTCGAGCGGAATCGGGCCGATGATGCCGAAGTGATTGCGCGTCGGCGTCAGGAACACCGGAATCGCCCCGGTCATGATGATCGAGTGGAGGATCGACTTGTGGCAGTTGCGGTCCACCACCACGATGTCGTCCGGCGCCACCGTCGAGTGCCACACCATCTTGTTCGACGTGGACGTACCGTTGGTAACGAAGTACAGGTGATCCGCGTGGAAGATGCGTGCCGCATTGCGCTCGGAGGCCGCCACCGGGCCGGTGTGGTCGAGCAGCTGGCCGAGTTCATCCACCGCGTTGCAGACGTCGGCACGCAGCATGTTTTCGCCGAAGAACTGGTGGAACATCTGGCCGACCGGGCTCTTCAGGAAGGCTACGCCACCTGAGTGCCCGGGGCAGTGCCACGAATACGAACCGTCGGCGGCGTAGTGGGTCAACGCGCGGAAGAACGGGGGCGGCAGGGAATCCAGGTAGGACTTGGCTTCACGGATGATGTGGCGGGCCACGAACTCCGGCGTGTCCTCGAACATGTGGATGAAGCCGTGGAGCTCGCGCAGCACATCATTGGGGATATGCCGCGAGGTGCGCGTTTCGCCGTACAGGAAAATCGGGATCTCCTCGTTGCGAAAACGGATCTCGGTCACGAAGGCGCGCAGGTCGGCAATTGCCTTCTCGGTCGCTTCCAGCGAGGAAAACTCTTCATCGTCGATGGACAGGATGAAGGCCGACGCACGGCTTTGCTGCTGGGCGAAGGAAGACACGTCACCATAGCTGGTCACGCCGAGGACTTGCAGCCCTTCCTTCTCGATGGCTTCCGCCAGGGCACGAATACCCAGACCGGACGTGTTTTCCGAACGAAAATCCTCGTCGATGACGATGACCGGAAAATTGAAGTGCATGCACGGCTCCTCGATGCCCGCTTTTCAGCGCGGGCGGATCAACAAAAAGCTTTGGGCGGACTTGCGTGGCTGCGCATAGTCCGCCCGAGGTTGACTACTCTACCTGCAGAGTATTTCAGATTTTCGGCAGCGTAACGCCGGTCTGCCCCAGATATTTACCACCCCGATCCTTGTAGGAGGTTTGACACACCTCGTCGGATTCGAAGAACAGCATCTGGGCGATGCCTTCGTTGGCGTAAATCTTGGCCGGCAAGGGCGTGGTATTGGAGAACTCCAGCGTCACGTGACCTTCCCATTCGGGCTCCAGCGGCGTCACATTCACGATGATGCCGCAGCGCGCGTACGTGGACTTGCCGAGACACACGGTGAGGATATTGCGCGGAATACGGAAGTATTCCACCGTACGGGCAAGGGCAAAGGAGTTCGGCGGAATGATGCACACGTCGCCGACGAAATCCACGAAGTTGCGTTCATCGAAAGCCTTCGGGTCGACGATGGTGGAGTTGATGTTGGTGAAGATCTTGAATTCGTTGGCGCAACGCACGTCATAGCCGTAGCTCGAGGTGCCGTACGAGACGATCTTGCCGCTGTCGTTCTGGCGCACCAGTTCAGGGGCAAAGGGTTCGATCATTCGCGCATCGCCTTCTGACATGCGGCGAATCCAATGGTCTGATTTGATGCTCACGCTGGGCCCCTGCAAAAATGCAAAGAACGGCATTCTACATGCAGAGGCCCGCGAAAAAAGGGTCGAGAAAGCCGCACCTGCGCCCCGGTGTCGCCGAGGCCGACGACTCCTGCTATTTGGCGGGCTCCGGATCGTCCTTTACAGCGTCGTAAACGCCCTTGCCGACCTTGAAGGGAATCTTCACCACCTCCACGCCCACATCCACGGCGGTACCAACCACCGTCCCCACGATGCAGCCCGAAAGGCCGACGCTGACCAGCGCCAGCAGGCCGGCTGCCATCACGCGTGTCGCAGTGCTCATGTGTTCTGCACCACGATGTTGGGGAACTTGCTGCTCATGTCCTTCGAGCGCTCGGCAATGGTGATCGCCACCTTGCGGGCAATGCTCTTGTAGATATCCGACACGCGACCATCCGGGTCCGACACCACGGTGGGCACGCCGCTGTCCACTTCCTGGCGGATCTGGATGTCCAGCGGCAGGGCACCGAGGAAGGGCACGCCGTAGTCGTCGCACATGCTCTGACCGCCACCGGTGCCGAAGATGTGCTCTTCGTGGCCGCACTTGGAGCAAATGTGGGTGCTCATGTTCTCGACGATGCCAATGATCGGCACGCCGACCTTCTCGAACATCTTGAGCCCCTTGCGGGCGTCCAGCAGGGCGATGTCCTGGGGCGTGGTGACGATCACCGCGCCGGTCACCGGCACGCTCTGCGACAGGGTCAGCTGGATGTCGCCGGTGCCCGGCGGCATGTCGATGACGAGGTAGTCGAGATCCCGCCAGTTGGTTTCCTTGAGCAACTGGTTGAGCGCCTGGGTGGCCATCGGGCCGCGCCACACCATCGGCGTCTCCACATCGACCAGAAAGCCGATGGACATCACCTGCAGACCGTGGGCCTCCAGCGGCTCCATGCTCTTGCCGTCATGGGATTCGGGACGCTCGCCGCCGATGCCGAGCATCTGGGGCTGCGACGGGCCGTAGATGTCGGCGTCCAGCATGCCGACGGTGGCGCCTTCGGCGACCAGCGCCAGGGCGAGATTCACGGCAGTCGTGCTCTTGCCGACTCCGCCCTTGCCCGAAGCCACAGCGATGATGTTCTTCACCCCGGGCAGCAGTTTGACGCCCTGCTGCACCGCGTGGGCGACAATCTTTGTAAACACGTTGGCGCTGACATTACCGACGCCCGGGACGGCCTTGACCTGGGCGATCACCGCCTTGCGAATGGCGTCAATCTGGGTCTTCGCCGGGTAGCCCAGCTCGATGTCGAAGGATACGTCGGCACCGCTGACGCGCAGGTTCTTCACCGCGCGGGACGAGACGTAATCCTTGCCGGTATTGGGGTCGGCGAGCTGCTTGAGGCCGTCGAGGACGCTTTGTTCGCTGAGACTCATGGTGTCAGGGGCCGGCGAGCGGCGAAAAAAAGAGAACATGAAAAAGGGCCGGGCAAATACAAACCCGAGTAATTTACTCCAGTTTACCGAAAACCCGGCGGCTCCGCGATGGTCGAATCGCTTTGCTAGAATGCCGGACTCAGAACAATTCCGCACCAGGCCCCGCCCATGACATCCCCGCGCAAGATCCTCGTCACCAATGCCCTGCCCTACGCCAACGGCGACATCCACCTCGGTCACCTGGTCGGCTACATCCAGGCCGACATCTGGGTGCGCTACCAGCGGATGCGCGGCAACACGGTGCATTACGTGTGCGCGGATGACACCCACGGCACGCCGGTCATGCTGCGCGCCGAAAAGGAAGGCCTGACGCCCGAGGCGCTCATCAACCGCGTGCACGGCGAGCACCTGCGCGACTTCACCGACTTCGGCGTCGCCTTCGACAACTACCACTCGACCCACAGCGATGAAAACCGCTGGTACGCCGAAGACGTATACACCCGCCTGCGGGACGGCGCCAAGCTCATCGACACCCGCTCCATCGAGCAGTTCTACGACCCGGTGAAGGAAATGTTCCTGCCGGACCGCTTCATCAAGGGCGAGTGCCCCAAGTGTGGCGCGGCCGACCAGTACGGTGACAACTGCGAAGCCTGTGGCGCGGCCTATGCCCCCACCGACTTGAAGAACCCGTTCTCCGCCGTGTCTGGCGCCAAGCCGGTGCTCAAGACATCCGAACACTACTTCTTCCGCCTGTCCGACCCGCGCGCCGTAGAATTCCTGCGCGAATGGACACAGGGCAGCACGCCCGACGGCAGCCGCCGCCTGCAACAGGAGGCCGCTAACAAGATGAAGGAATGGCTCGGCGACGCCGGCGAGAACAAACTGTCTGACTGGGACATCTCCCGCGACGCGCCCTACTTCGGCTTCGAGATTCCGGATGCCCCGGGCAAGTACTTCTACGTGTGGCTGGATGCGCCTATCGGCTACTTCGCCAGCTTCAGGAATCTCGCCGGCAAGCGCGGCGACATTGACGTGGCCGCCTTCACCGAAGCCGGCCCGGCCGCGGCGGCCGGCACCGAGCTGATCCATTTCATCGGCAAGGACATCCTGTACTTCCACGCCCTGTTCTGGCCCGCCATGCTGCACTTTGCCGGCTACCGCACACCCACCCAGCTGTGCGTCAACGGCTTCCTGACCGTCGACGGCGCCAAGATGAGCAAGAGCCGCGGCACTTTCATCACCGCCCGCAGCTACACCGAACAAAAGCTCAACCCCGAATGGCTGCGCTACTACTTCGCCGGCAAGTCCAACGCCACCATGGAAGACGTGGACCTCAACCTCGACGACATGATCGCCAAGGTCAATTCGGATCTGGTCGGCAAGTTCGTCAACATCGCCAGCCGCTGCGCCGGCTTCATCGCCAAGCGGTTTGACGGCAAGCTCGGCACCCACGACACGGCCCTCGCCCTCGACTGGAACGTGGATGAAGTCACCGCCGCCTACGAGGCCCGCGACTTCAGCCGCGCACTGCGCAAGATCATGGAGTTCGCCGACCGCGCCAACGGCTACGTGAACGACAACAAACCCTGGGAACTGGCCAAGCAGGAAGGCCAGGAAGCGCGCCTGCACGTGGTATGCACTACCGCTCTCCATCAATTTAGAGTTCTCACCGGCCTGCTCAAGCCGGTGCTGCCGAAGCTGGCCGAACAGGTCGAGGGCTTCCTCAATATCGCCCCGTTCACGTGGGACAACCTTCTGTCCCCGCTCCCCGCCGGCCACGCCATCAATACCTACAGCCACCTGATGACCCGCATCGAACGCAAGCAGGTCGACGCCCTGCTGGACGCCAACCGCGACTCCCTCGCCCCTGCAGCTACCGACACCAAACCGGCCAAGGCCGACGCGAAGGCCGCCTCATCGGAGCAGCGCCACGCCCAGCACCAGGCTCACACCGCTACCACCGAAACCGCCGAGGCCAGCGAATTCGAGCCCTTCATCTCCATCGACGACTTCGGCAAGGTGGATCTGCGCATCGCGAAGATCGTCTCCGCTGAACACGTCGAAGGCGCCGCCAAGCTGCTGCGCCTGCTGCTCGATATCGGCGAAGAAAAGCCACGCCAGGTCTTTGCCGGCATCAAATCGGCCTACGACCCGGCCACGCTGGTCGGCCGCATGACAGTGATGGTGGCCAACCTGGCCCCGCGCAAGATGAAGTTCGGCATGTCCGAAGGCATGGTGCTGGCCGCCTCCGACACGTCCGGCGAAACCCCGGGCCTCTTCATCCTGTCGCCCGACCTGGGCGCCGCGCCCGGCATGCGTGTCAAGTAAGCGCCGCGTCAGACATCACGCTCACACTGGGTAGCCACGATGGACAAAAGCACCTCGCCCCTTCCCCGCCTGACCCCGGCCTTCTGGGGCTGGGCCGCCGTCGACATGATCGGCGTGTTCATCCTCGCGCTCGGCGCGGCCTACCTGATGGAGGATCGTGCGTCGATCCTCGCGGGTTTTCCGGCCGATCGCATGCAGGCCTGGATCTGTCTCGGTGCCGGCATCGCCACCGTCTTCGTCTCGGCCATCAAGATGCTCGTTGAGGTCCTGCACAGCGCGTCCGCCGGCAACAAGGCGGCCAACGACAGCAAATTTTCGTGAGATCCAACGGAGCCTGATGCCTCTCACTGCCTGCAAACGCTGGTTTGTCCAGCATCGCACCGGGCCCGGCATAACCCCTCCGCAAGCCGCGCCTGCTGGCGCCACGCTGCTGTTCCCTCAATTGCGGAGGTCTCATGAAGAAAATCTCGTTTCACCCCAAGCTCCTCGACACCCTGCCCGGCTACAACAGCGCGCAGTTCAGTCGTGACGCCTCTGCCGGCCTGACGGTCGGCGTCCTCGCCCTGCCCCTGGCCATGGCCTTCGCCATCGCCTCCGGCATGTCTCCCACCGCCGGCATCTGGACGGCCATTGTTGCCGGCCTGCTGATTTCCGTCTTTGGCGGCTCCCGCGTGCAGATCGGCGGGCCCACTGGCGCCTTCATTCCCATCATTTACGGCATCGTGATGGATTACGGGGTGCAGAACCTCCTCATCGCCACCATGCTGGCCGGCGCCATGCTGGTCGCGATGGGCGCCTTTCGCCTCGGCAACCTGATCCGTTTCATCCCCAAAACCGTGGTGATCGGCTTCACCAACGGCATCGCCGTAGTGATCTTCCTCGCCCAGATCAAAGACTTCCTCGGCCTCAGGATCGAGCAGTTGCCAGGCGAGTTCTTTGGCAAGGTCAAGGCCCTTGTTACGCACCTGGATACCATCGACATCCCCACGGTAAGTCTGTCGGTCGCCTCGATTGTCGTCCTGCTCTCGTGGAACCGCCTTGCCGCGCGCTTCAAGATTCTTACGCGCCTGCCCGGCCCGCTGGGCGTGCTGGTAGTGGCCACCGCCGTCAATGCAATCCTGCAGCTTCCGGTGGAGACCATCGGCAGCCGTTTCAACGGCATTCCCCAGGACCTCCCCGCCTTCGGCCTGCCGGCGCTGTCCCTGGAGACACTCGGCAAACTGATCTCGCCAGCCCTCACCATTGCCCTGCTGGGTGCCATCGAATCCCTGCTGTCGGCGCGCGTCGCCGACGCCGCCATCGAAGATCGCCACGACCCCAACCAGGAACTCATCGCTCAGGGCATCGCCAACCTGGTGGCCCCGCTGTTCGGCGGCTTTGCCGCCACTGGTGCTATCGCCCGCACCGCCACCAACGTACGCACTGGCGGGCGCACGCCCGTGGCCGGCATCGTCCATTCACTGGTGCTACTGGCCGTAGTGCTGGTGTTCGCCCCCTTCGCCAAGCACATTCCACTGGCCACGCTGTCAGCCATCGTGGTGGTAGTCGCCGTCAACATGGGGGAATGGCACGAGTTCAAGGGCCTGCGGCGCTTTGCCGTCACCTACCGGACCATCCTGCTCACCACCTTCTTCGTTACCGTCCTCTTCGACCTGACCCTGGCCGTTGAACTTGGCATGGTGATGTCCAGTCTGTTCTTCATCTATCGCATGTCCGACCTGACCCGCGTCGAGCGCCTGCCACTCACCGAGCTGTCGATGCTGCCGGAGTTTCTTTACCCCGACGGCTCACCGCGCGTGGTGGCGTATTCCCTCTACGGCTCGCTGTTTTTCGGTGCTATCCACAAGCTCGAAACGCTGCTCGACCCGGCCCAGCGCCATCCAGAGGTACTCATTCTCGAAATGCAGCACCTCGTTAACCTCGACACTACCGGCCTGGAAGGCCTCGAGAGCCTGTGCAACAATCTGCATAAAAAGGGCTGTATGCTGATCCTGTGCAACGTCGGCAAACAGCCGCAATCCCTGATCAACCGATCCGGCTTCGCCGACGAAGTCGGCGGCAATAATATCTGCGGCGACGTATACGGCGCTCTCGCCCGTGCCCGCGATCTACTGCCCAGGTTCATGGATGAAAACAATCTCTGACGACGCCGACCCCTGGGACTTTCCGCTCTCGCTCTTCGAGCGCTTCCCGACGCTGATCTGGCGCGCCGGGACGGATACGCTGTGCAGCTACTTCAACCAGACCTGGCTGGAATTTACGGGCCGCCGCCTGGAACAGGAGATCGGCGACGGTTGGACGACAGGCGTCCACCCGGAAGATTTCGATCGCTGCGTCAGCACGTACCTGGAGCACTTCGTGGTCCGGACGCCCTTCGAAATGGAGTACCGGCTGCGCCGTCATGACGGCGAATACCGCTGGATCATCGACACCGGACGGCCGATCTACGACCAGTCCGGCGAGTTTGCCGGCTACATCGGCTCCTGCCTCGACATCACCGACCGCCGCAACACCGAAGCCCAGCTGCGCGAACGGGAAATGCGCATGAGCAGCCTTCTGGCCTCCATGGGCGAGGGCGTGATCATGCGTGATGCCCAGGGCATGCTGTTGATGCACAACGCCGCCGCCGAGCTGATCCTGGGATTGAGCAAAGACGAGATGCGCGGCTGGAACGTACACAGCGGCCTCGTCACCTACCTCAACGAAGACGAAGAACCGGCCACCGACACGCAGATTCCGGCCATGCAGGCCCTGCTGACGGGCAAGCCGCAGGCCGGCCTGCTCGGCGTCGACCGCAAGGATGGCAGCCGCCGCTGGCTATGGACCAACGCAGTGCCGCTCTTCGAGGACGAATCCGACACGCCACGCGCCGTTGTCACCACCATTGCCGACATCACTGCCCGGCGTGACAACGAAGAGCAGCTGCGCCTGGCGTGGACCGTGTTCCGCAACAGCGTCGAAGCAATCATCATCACCGACGCCCGCCAGCGCATTCTGTCGGTGAACCGGGCCTTCACCGACGTCACCGGTTACTCGGCCGAGGAAGCGCTCGGGCTGACGCCACGCCTGCTCAAGTCCGGCCACCACGACCGCAGCTTCTATGAAGCCATGTGGCAGGACATCGAAAGTCACGGCTTCTGGCAAGGCGAAATCCACGATCGGCGCAAGGACGGCACCCTCTATCCGTCAGCGCTATCGATCAGCGCGGTGCATGACAAGGCCGGGCGCATCACCCATTACGTCGCAGTGTTCTCTGATATCACCGAGCGCAAGGCTTCCGAAGCACGCATTGCCTTTCTCGCCCAGCACGACTCCCTGACCGGCCTGCCCAACCGGGCCCTGCTCCACGACCGCCTCGATCAGGCCCTCGCCAACGCGGCGCGCCAAGGCACGCGCATCGCCCTGCTGTTCCTTGACCTGGACCGTTTCAAGACCATCAACGACTCCCTCGGCCACATGATGGGCGATCAGTTGCTGCAGGGCGTTGCGCTGCGCCTCAGCGGCTGCGTCCGTGAAACCGACACGGTCAGCCGGCAGGGTGGCGACGAGTTCCTGATCGTTCTAACCCACGTGGAAATGCCCGACGATGCGGCCCGGGTCGCCGAAAAAATCCTCGACCGCCTGCGCCCGCCCTTTGACATCGACGGCCAGCAACTGGGCACCTCGTTCTCGATCGGCATCGCCCTCTACCCGGAGGACGGCAACACGGCCGAGAGCCTGATGAAAAACGCCGACACCGCCATGTACCACGCCAAGGAGAACGGCCGGAACACCTATCGCTTCTTCGACGAGCGCATGAACGTCAATGCCCTTGAGCGCCTGCACCTCGAAAACGGCTTGCGCCTCGCAATGGAAAACGAGGAATTCCTGGTCTACTACCAGCCGCAGGTAGACCTGGCGAGTGGCCGGATAATCGGCGCGGAAGCGCTGCTGCGCTGGTTCAGCGGGGTAATGGGTGGCATCTCGCCGGCGCGCTTCATCCCGCTTGCAGAGGAATGCGGGCTCATCGTACCGATTGGCGAATGGGTTCTGCATACAGCGTGCCGGCAGGCCCGTAAGTGGCAGGACGAAGGCTTGCCAGCCATTCCGGTGGCAGTCAACCTGTCGGCCCTGCAGTTTAGGCGGGCCGACATCGTCGCCACCGTATCAAGGGCGCTGCAAGAAAGCGGGCTGCAAGGCTGCTGGCTGGAGCTCGAGCTGACTGAATCGCTGCTGATGCAATCCGGCCCTGAAGTCGAAGCGATCCTCAGTCGCCTCAAGGCACTCGGCGTACGCCTGTCCATCGACGATTTCGGCACCGGCTATTCGAGCCTGGCCTATCTCAAGCGCTTTCCCGTCGATCGCCTGAAGATCGACCAGAGCTTTGTCCGCGACATAACCGACGACCCCGATGACGCCGCCATCGTGCGGGCGATCATCCAGTTGGGACGCAGCCTGCGTCTAGAGGTGATTGCCGAAGGCACAGAAACCCCCGAGCAGATGGACTTCCTGCGCTACGAGCGGTGTACTGCCGCCCAGGGCTATCTGTTCGCGCCGCCCCTGCCGGCCGAAGCCGTTACCGAACTGCTGCGTATCGGCAGCCTGCCCGCGGCCCCGATCATTCCGGGCTGAAAGCCGCCTTCATCGCCGCCAGGTAGGCCGGCACGCCCGGCGATCCCTCCAGAGGCGCCCAATCACCCCACTCGCTGTTGTCGAGTGGCACGTAGGGGCCGGCCTTGGCCTCCAGAAAAACCGTTCCGCTTTCCAGCGCCACTATGGCGTGCAGTACGCCCGGGGGCACGTCGTAACCGACGTTGGCGCCACCAGCAGTCAGAACCCGCGCCTCCAGAACCCGACCGGAAGCGTCGAAGATCAACGCCCCGAGGCAGCCACGCAGCACGAAGAGGGTTTCGGCCTTGGTGGCGTCCCGATGGCAATGCGGACACACGTAGGAATCCGGCTCCATGGCCACCAACAGGCGCTGGGCCGGGGCATTGAGATCGGTGTGCAGGTTGTGGTGACTGCGCCGCCGCGGTGCCGTCCGTGCCTTTTCCACCAGCCCGTCGAGCAGGGCGGCATCGAGAAAGATCCCGCTCACGAGTAGATCACCTCCACGGCATCCGGCGGCAACCACTCGCGCAGACTTTCAAGGAGGCTGTCATCGGGCCGGATCCGCCAGCCCGCCCCGAGAGGAAAGTCGGCTTCGGCATTGGCGTTGCGGTAGCGCACGCGGATCGGACATTCGCCCTGTCTGAAGGGCGTCAGCAGGCTCTCCAGGCGTTCCGCGGCCGCTGCAGCCCCTGCCTCACCCACTTCACCGTTAAGGCGGATCTGCAGGGCACGGGCAAAACGACCGCGGGCTTCGCCAAGCGTCATCAGCTTGTCGGCCACGATGCGGTAACCGCCGGAGAAGTCATCGTTGCTGACCTTGGCTTCGACGATCAGCACCTCGTCCACCACGATGCGATGGCGGTTGTTCTCGTAGTTCTCCGAGAACACCGACACCTCGCGCGGAGTGGTGCCATCGTCAAGCAGCACGAAGGCCACCTTGCCACGGGCGGTCATCTTGGCGCGCACTTCCATCACCACACCGGCCATCGTGACCAGATCACGGCTCGGCTCGACATGGGTGAGCGTACGGCGCACGAAACGCCGCACTTCTTCCCGGAAGGCATTGAACGGATGGCCGGACAGGAAGAAGCCGATGGCCAGTTTTTCTTCCTTGAGCCGCTCGCGCTCGCCCCACGGCCGCACCTTGACGTAGTCGGCCATCGGCGGCGCGGCTTCGCCCGGAATATCGAAGAGACCGCCCTGCATGGCGTTGGCGGCGATCTGCTCGGCCGCTTCGATGGCAATGCCGACCGATGCCAGCAATTTGTGGCGGTCGGCGGGCTGCTCCGGCGCAATGGTGTCGAAAGCACCGGCGCGGATCAGGGCTTCGATGACGCGCCGGTTGGCCATGCGCTTGTCGACACGGCACGCGAAGTCGAACAGATCCTTGAAGGGGCCATTGGCTTCCCGGGCGGCGATGATGGCGCGCACCGCCGGCTCGCCGACGCCCTTCACGGCTCCCAGACCGTAGCGGATGGTCTTGGCGTCGGTGGGCACGAAGCGGTAGTCGGACTGATTGACGTCCGGCGGCAGCACGGTGATCTTGTTGGCGATCGTGTCTTCGTAGAAGATCTTGATCGTGTCCGTGTTGTCCAGGTCGGACGACATGGTCGCCGCCATGAAGGCAGAGCAATGGTAGGCCTTGAGCCAGGCGGTGTGGTAAGTGACCACCGCGTAGGCGGCCGTGTGCGACTTGTTGAAGCCGTACTCGGCAAACTTCGTCATCAGGTCGAAGAGCTGTTCAGCCAGGGCCGGGTCGTAGCCCTTCTGCTTGGCACCGGCGGCGATGATCTCGCGGTGCTTGTTCATTTCCTCGGCCTTCTTCTTGCCCATCGCCCGGCGCAGCATGTCGGCGCCACCCAGCGTGTAGCCGCCAATGATCTGGGAGATCTGCATCACCTGTTCCTGGTACACGATCACGCCGTAGGTGGGCGACAGGCAGGCGGTGAGGTCAGGGTGGAAGTAATCGATGGCCTGCTGACCCTTTTTGCGCAGGATGAAGTCGTCCACCATGCCGGAGCCCAGCGGGCCCGGACGGTACAGGGCCAGCACGGCGATGATGTCTTCGAAACGGTCGGGGGCGAGCTTCTTGAGCAGCTTCTTCATGCCCTCCGATTCCACCTGGAAGATCGCCGTGGTGTTGGCGTCGCGCAGGATCTGGTAGGCCGCCGGGTCTTCGAAACCCAGGCTCATCAGGTCGGGGCGCTTGCCGGTAAGGCGCGCCACGTATTCGAGCGCCAGCTCGATAATGGTCAGGTTGCGCAGGCCGAGGAAGTCGAACTTCACCAGGCCGACGGCCTCCACGTCGTCCTTGTCGAACTGGGACACCGGTGTGGCGTCGTCGCCGTCGGCGATGTAGAGCGGGCAGAAATCGGTGAGTTTGCCCGGCGCAATCAACACGCCGCCAGCGTGCATGCCGACGCCGCGGGTCAGGCCTTCGAGCGGCTCGGCGAGGCTCCACAGTTCCTGGATCGATTCGCCGTCGTTGCCGTCGGCCATCAGCTCGTTGATCTGCGGTTCCTGCTCGCGGGCGTCAGCCAGCGACAGGGGTTTGTTCTGCACCACCGGGATCAGCTTGGACAGGCGGTCGCACAGGCCGTAAGGCAGATCCAGCACCCGCCCGACGTCGCGCACCACGGCCTTCGAGGCCATGGTGCCGAAGGTGGCGATCTGGCTCACCGCGTCGGCGCCGTAGTGGGCGCGCACGTACTCGATGACCTTGTAGCGGTTGTCCTGGCAAAAGTCGATGTCGAAGTCGGGCATCGACACCCGCTCCGGGTTCAGGAAGCGCTCGAACAGCAACGCGTAGGCCAGCGGGTCGATGTCGGTGATGCGCAGGCTGTAGGCCACCAACGAGCCGGCACCGGAACCCCGCCCCGGGCCCACCGGCACGCCGTTGTGCTTGGCCCAGTTGATGAAGTCCGCCACGATCAGGAAGTAGCCCGGAAAGCCCATCTGGATGATGGTGTCGGTCTCGAACTTGAGGCGGTTTTCATATTCCTCGCGACGCGACTCGCGCACCTCCTCCTTCGGGAAGAGTTCGACGAGACGTTCCTCCAGCCCCTTCTTGGCTTCGGCAATCAGGAAGTCGTCGAGGGTCATGCCCTCCGGCGTCGGGAACTGGGGCAGGAAGTTCTTGCCCAGCTGCACGGTGAGCGAGCAGCGGCGGGCGATTTCGATGCTGTTTTCCAGTGCCTCGGGAATGTCGGCAAACAACGCGCACATCTCGTCCTGGCTCTTGAAATACTGCTGGTCGGTGAAGTCCTTCGGCCGCCGCTTGTCGGACAGCACATGGCCCTGGGCGATGCACACCCGCGCCTCGTGGGCCTTGAAGTCTTCGGGCCGGGTGAACTGGATCGGGTGGGTGGCCACCACCGGCAGGTTCAGCGTGGCGGCAATCTGCAGCGCCTCACGGATGTAGGCTTCGGTGCCCGGATGGCCGGCGCGCTGGATCTCGATGTAGAAGGCGTCCGGAAAGCGCTGCGCCCAGTCGGCGGCCAGCTTCTCGGCGACCAGCGGGTTGCCGTTGGCAAGCGCGTGGGCGATGTCGCCATCCTTGGCGCCAGAAAGGCACAGCAGGTCGCTGGCGGTCTCGGCGTTGAGCCATTCGCGACGCAACTCGGCGCGGCTGCGGTACTTGTTCTCGATGAAGGCGCGGGTCAGCAGCTCGCACAGCTGGCCGTAGCCCTTGCGGTTCCTGCAGATCAGCAGGACGCGGGTCGGCTTGTCGCGCTCCACATCGTTGGTGATCCAGCAATCGACGCCGGCAATGGGCTTGATGCCCTTGCCGCGAGCGCCCTTGTAGAACTTGACCATCCCGAACAGGTTGGCCAGATCGGAAATGCCGAGGGCCGGCATGCCGTCGGCGGCAGCACGGGCGATGGCACTGTCCACCTGCACGATCCCGTCGGAGATCGAATACTCGGTATGGAGTCGCAGGTGGATGAAACGGGGGGCGTGGGATTCGGACATCCGGCAATTTTACCGCCCGCCGATGGCGCTTTCACCCCTTCGCGGAGATTTCTCCGTCAGGGGCATCGAGTCGGCTGACCAGCAACTGGTCGATGCGGTGGTTGTCCACGTCCATCACCTCGAAGCGGTAGCCGCCGAACTCCACCCGGTCGGTGCGCCGGGGAATCTTGCGCAAGTGGTACATCATGAAGCCGGCGATGGTCTCGTAGTGTTCGTTGCCGCTGCCACTGCCGTCATCGTCCTCGATTTCCAGCACGCGCATCACGTCGGAGGCGGTGGTCGCACCATCGACCAGCCAGCTGCGCTCGTCGCGACGCAGGATCTGCTCCTCCTCCACCTGCTCGACGTCATCGCCGACCAGCGCACGAATGATGTCGTTGAGGGTGATCACCCCGACCACCAGCGCGTATTCGTTGATGATCACCGCGATATCTTCACGGGCCTCGCGGAAGCGTGCCAGCACCTCACCCAGCGTCAGCGTATCGGGCAGGGCGAGGAGCGGATTGATCGGTGCATCGGCCTTCATCGACAGGGACTGGCCGGCGAGCACCCGGTTGAGCAGATCTTTGGCATCGACGTAGCCAACCACCGTATCAATTGCCCCGTCGCACACCGGAAAACGGTTGAAGGGCCGCGTGGCAATCTTCTGGCGGATGCTCTCCTCGCTCTCCTGCAAGGTGAAGAACACCACGCTCTCGCGGGTCGTCATCGCCGAGGGCGCACTGCGGGTATCCAGCCCGAAGACGTTCTCGATCAGCGCATGCTCCTGCTCGGCAAAGCCGCCAGTCAGAGCTCCGGCTTCCACCATCGCGATGATCTCGTCCGGCGTCACCGTCTCGTTACGGGCGGTGGGCAGGCCAAGCAGGCGGAACATCATATCGGCCGCTTCGTTGTACAACCACAGAAGCGGGCGCAGCCAGCGGATCAGAAAGCCCATCGGAGCGGCCACGGCCATTGCCATACGCTCCGGCGACGCCATACCGAGGCGCTTGGGCATCAGATCGGCAAACAGGATGAACAACGAGGTAACCAGCGCAAAAGACAACACGAAGGCCGCCATTTCGAGGTGCCGGGACGGCACCAGCGGCGCCAGAACAGAGGTCAACCAGGGCGAGAAAGCCCCCTCGCCGACGATGCCGCCCATGATCGCCACCGCGTTGAGCCCGATCTGCACCAGTGTGAAGAAAGGCCCTGGCTGCGCCTGCAGCGCCAACACCCGGGCAGCGGCCCCGTTACCTTCGTCAGCCAGCACCGACAGACGCGCTTTGCGCGACGCGGCGACAGAAATCTCCGACATCGAAAAGAAGGCGCTGATCGCCACCAGCAAGGCAATCAGCAGCATGCTCTGCAGAACGTCCATGTTGCTCTCCGATCCCGGCTGATCCTAGCGGTTAGCCGACTCCATGGACTTGCGCAGGCGCATCTGCAGCAGAATGTTGTCAGCCTGCACCTGCAGCGAACGGGAGCGCTCGATCCATATGGTCTGGCGGGTCGCGATGGCCTGGGCCAGGGCTTTCAGGGCATCCCGGCGGGCCGTCGCGTAATGGACCAGTTCTTCACGCTGCCACTCGACCGTATCGGGCGCCTGGCGCCACGATAGCTGGGTGATTTGCTGATCCCAGCGGGGGATGAAATCGTGCTCCACGCTATCCAGAGCTTCAGCTTCGGTAATCCGGCGCAGGCGCAGGCGCTCCATCAGTTCTGCCTGATCGTGCAGCAAGGCCTGCTCTTCGGTGGAAAAACGCTGGAGCGTCTGCTGGTAAGCGGTGTCGATCTCGAAGGTGCGCAACACTTCCGGCGTCCGCTGCCACAGCACCCAACCAAGCGCCAGCGTGAGCAGCACGCCGCCAATTGCGCGCGGGGATATCCAGCGCACCGGCCGGGACATCGTCACCGGCTCGGCAAAGGCGGCCCCCAGCAACAAACCTCCGGCGAGCCCCCCAAGGTGGGCTGCGTTATCGATCCCCGGCAACGAAAATCCGGCGAACAACGAATAGCCGATGAATCCCAGGGTGCCCGAGCGCATCTCGCGGAAGACCTCCCCCGGCACCGAGCCCCGTTGCAGCATCAGATAAGCCAGCAGCGCGCCATACACACCGAAAATTGCCCCCGACGCGCCGACGCTCACCGGCCCCTGGCGCCACCACAGGCTGGCCAGGTTGCCGACGAGGCCGGCGCCAAGATAGATGACAGCAAATCCGGCTCGCCCGAAAAGGCGCTCAACGACCTGCCCCGCCTGATACAGGGCAAACATGTTGAGCCCGACATGGAGCAGCCCGCCGTGCAGGAATAAGGCCGTAAAGAGGCGCCACTCCTGGTTCTTCTGAACCAGCGGCGCAAAGTTGCCACCAAAACGGATCAGCAGCTCGGAGGGAATCTGCATCGGACTCATCGCCATCGTGGCGAGCAGCACGAAGACGATCACGTTGATCACCACGAGGGCGAGGGTCACGTCAGCCCTCTTGACACGCGAGAACAACAGATTAATGAAAGTATCGTAATTCAAGACGGAAAGTGCGGCATCGACAGGCAATGCCGCCGATTATACGCAGGGGGCCCCTGACACGGCGCTGCGATGCTTCATGGAGAATTGCAGGTTAAACTACGGGCTCCGCACAGGACACAACAGGCCTGGGCCGAAACACATCCGCTCCACAGACCCAACCAGGACACCATGATCCACGTCCTTAAACACGTCGAATCCATCACCCAGCACCGGGATCGCACCCTGCTGGAGCTCGGCGTTGCCTCGGCCCTGTTCGAACTGGTGAAGGCCCGGGAAGTCAATCTGTACAAGACCATACTGCACGGCGACGATCACTACCTTGCACGGGTGACCCATGTGGGTCAGGACGGAGTGCGCTACGTACAGTCGGAATTCGACGAAGGCGGCGAAGCCGTTCCGCTGCACACCCGGCCCGAAATGGTCGCGTGTGTCGAAGAGAGCCATATCGTGTTGCGCCACGCCCTCGAACGGAACGAATACGTGCATTGCTTTCCGATCAGTGTCGACCGGCGTGTGCTCGGCGTCCTCGAAGTCACCTGCAACGCCCCCCTCACCGAAGATGACCTCGGCACGGCAGAAGGCTTCCTCGGCCTGTACCGCAACTACCTGAGCCTGCTGGACTACAGTGAACGGGACACCCTCACCGGGATGCTCAACCGCAAGACCTTCGACGAAAACCTCGGCAAGATTCTCGCCGGCCTGGCCGCCAGCTCCCAAGCCGACACCGACAGCAGCACGGCACCTCGTCGGCGCCGTCAGCAGGACGACGGCAGGCACTGGCTGGCGGTCGTCGATGTAGATCACTTCAAGCGCGTCAATGACCAGTTCGGCCACCTATACGGCGACGAGGTACTGCTCCTTCTGGCGCGCATCATGCGCGACAGTTTCCGCCACCAGGACAGGCTGTTCCGCTTCGGTGGCGAGGAGTTCGTGGTCATCCTGCGTGCCGTAGCCGACGAGGAGGTGAGCAGCGCCCTGGAACGCTTCCGGATTGCGGTCGAGAACTACAAGTTTCCCCAGGTCGGCCAGGTCACGGTGAGCATCGGCTACACCTGCATCGATCTCCAGGACACGATTCCCGACATCGTCGGGCGCGCTGACGATGCGCTTTACGTGGCCAAGGAAGGCGGTCGCAACCAGCTCGCTCACTACGAAAAACTGGTCACCGAGGGAAAAATCGCCATCCGCGAACAGCCGGATAGCGATATCGAACTCTTCTAGAAGGATCGGCCTACCGGGCTGCCGCCTGGGCCGGCAAGTCCTTGAGGGCTTGCTTGCGCTCTCCGTCGGCAGCAAACACCCGCGCCTTCTGCTCATCGCTCAAGGTCACCTTCAGATCCCTCTCCAGCGAACTGTAGATACGCGGCAGCCGGTCGGTTAGCCGTCCCTTGGCCGGAATTGCCCGCAGCACCTGATCACGGCTGGCGCCTGCGATACCCATCACCGTCTGGATAAAAGCTTCCTCGATGCGGCGGGTTTCCGCATGCATAAAAGCCGCTTGCACCGGCGTGAGCACGAGGGACTGCGGTGCCGCGGGCGGCGCAGCCAGCACGACAGCAGCAGGGGGAAGCGAGAGCGCCGCGGCCATAAGGCACTGGCGCAGGATCGGAACGTTCATCTTCACGGAATCAGTATGGTCGAACCTGTCGTTCGCCGTGCTTCGAGCTCACGGTGGGCCGTGGCTGCGTCATGCAGCGAAAAACGCTGGTTGATCGAAAGGCGTACCTGACCGGCCGCCACCACTGAAAACAGCTCGTCCGCCATGGCCACCAGATCCGTGCGCCGCGCGGCATACACAAACAGGCTCGGGCGAGTCAGGAACAGCGAACCCATCTTGCCGAGCAGGCCCGGATCAACGGGCGCCACCGGGCCGGACGCATTGCCGAAGGTCACCATCATGCCCAACGGACGCAGGCACGCGAGGGAATCCATGAAGGTGTCTTTGCCGATCGAATCGTAAACCACCGGCACGCCTTCGCCTCCGGTAATTTCACGCACCCGCGTGGAAACTGTCTCACGGGTATAAACAATGGTGTGATCGCAGCCGTGCTGACGGGCCAGTTCAGCCTTCTCGTCCGACCCCACGGTGCCGATCACCGTCGCCCCCAGGGCCTTGGCCCACTGGCACACGATCAGGCCGACCCCGCCGGCGGCCGCGTGAATCAGAATGGTGTCGCCGGGCTGGACCCGATAGGTACGACGCAGCAGATACTGGGCGGTAAGGCCCTGCAACATCATCGCCGCACCTTGCTCGAAGGACAGCGCATCGGGCAGCTTGACGAGCCTGTCGGCCGGAATATTGCGGATTTCGGAATAGGCACCGAGCGGGCCCCCGGCATAGGCGACCCGGTCGCCGGGCGCCAGGTCTGACACCCCCTCACCGACGGCCTCGACCACACCAGCAGCTTCGAGGCCGATGCCGGAAGGCAATGGCACCGGATAGAGCCCGGAGCGGTGATAGGTGTCGATGTAATTGAGGCCGACCGCGTGATGGCGGATACGCGCCTCGCCGGCAGCAGGAGCCGGCACCTCGGCCTCGACCCATTGCAGGACTTCGGGACCACCGGTACGTTCAAAGCGGATCAGACGGGACATGCAGCACCTCGCGGGTCATCGATCAGGCGCCGATTGTACCGGAGGTGTCGAAGCAAGGCGTCGGACCGAAGTCCGACCCACAGAACGCAGGCTATCCCTGTGGATCGGACTTCCGTCCAACGATGCGATGCGGTCAATCAGACCGGCAGTTCCTCGCGTTGCTCAAGCGCATCCACCACCGCCAGGGCGGTAATGTTGACCAGCCGGCGCACGGAAGCGGACGAGGTCAGAATGTGCACCGCACGAGCCGGTCCGAGGAGGATCGGCCCGACTGACACACCGTCACCGCTGGCAACCTTGAGCAGATTGAAGGCGATGTTGGCCGCGTCAAGGTTGGGCATGACCAGCAGATTGGCTTCGCCGGTGAGCGTCGAATCCGGGTGCAGGTGTTCGCGGATCTCTGCCGACAGGGCCGAGTCGCCGTGCATTTCACCGTCGCACTGCAGGTCCGGCGCCTTCAGACGCAGGATGTCACGGGCTTCACGCATCTTCGTCGAAGACGTGCTGCGGGCGCTGCCGAAGTTGGAGTGCGACAACAGCGCGAGCTTAGGCTCGATACCGAAACGCTTCATTTCTTCGGCCGCCATCAGCGCGATCTCGGCGGTCTCCTCGGCGGTCGGCAGCTCATTGACGTAGGTGTCGGTGATCGCCAGGATGCGCTGGGGCAGCAGCAGCACGTTCATCGCGGCATACAGCGTGGCGCCGCGCTTCAACCCGATGAGGTTCTGCACGTGACGGAAATGGCTGTCGTAGGAGCCGGTGGTGCCACAGATCAGCGCATCGCCGTCACCACGACGCAGCAGCATGCAGCCGATCAGGGTCGTGTCGCTGCGCATCGCCTCGCGGGCCGAATCCGGCGTGACGCCATCACGGCTCATCAGGCGGTAATACTCCTGGGACAACTCGCGATAGCGGCTGTCGGACTCGGTGTTCACCACGTCGAAATCGCGGCCAGCCACCAGGTTGAGGCCGAATTTTTCGATGCGCATGTCGATCACCGCCGGACGACCGATGAGGATCGGACGGGCCAGCTTTTCATCGACCACGGCGCGCACCGCGCGCAGCACACGCTCGCTCTCGCCTTCCGCGTAAAGCACGCGTTTCTTGTCCTCCGGAATGGCCTTGGCCTTGGTGAACACCGGCTTCATGATGATGCCGGACTGATACACGAACTCGTTGAGGCTCTGGACATAAGCGTCCATGTCGATCGGGCGGGTTGCCACGCCTGAATCGATGGCTGCCCGCGCCACGGCCGGGGCGATCTTGACGATCAGACGCGGATCGAAAGGCTTCGGGATCAGGTAGTTCGGGCCGAAGGACAGATCAGCGCCGCCATAAGCCTGCGCCACCACGTCGGACTGTTCCGCCTCGGCCAGCTCGGCAATTGCCTTCACGCAGGCCAGCTTCATTTCTTCGTTGATCTTGGTGGCACCCACGTCAAGTGCGCCACGGAAGATGAACGGGAAGCACAGCACGTTGTTTACCTGGTTCGGATAGTCCGAACGGCCGGTGGCGATGATCGCGTCGGCACGCACTTCCTTGACCAGCTCCGGCATGATTTCCGGCGTCGGGTTGGCCAGCGCAAAGATCAGCGGATTGCTGGCCATGCTCTTGACCATGTCCTGCTTGACCACGCCGGCAGCCGACAAGCCGAGGAACACATCGGCCCCTACCATGGCATCGGCCAGACTACGACAATCGGTTTTCTGGGCGTAGCGAGCCTTGGTCGGCTCCATGTTCTCTTCACGACCGACGTAGATCACACCCTTGGAGTCGCACACGAAAACGTTCTCGCGGCTGATGCCGAGGCTGCACCACAGCTCAAGGCAGGCAATGGCGGCAGCACCGGCACCCGACACCACGACCTTGACCTTGCTGATGTCCTTGCCGACGACCTTGAGGCCGTTGAGCATGGCGGCGGCAGAGATTATGGCGGTGCCGTGCTGGTCGTCGTGGAAGACCGGAATGTTCATCCGCTCGCGCAGCTTCTTCTCGATGTAGAAGCACTCGGGCGCCTTGATGTCCTCGAGGTTGACGCCACCGAGGGTCGGCTCGAGGGCGGCGATCATGTCGATCAGCTTGTCCGGGTCGTTCTCGGCCAGCTCGATGTCAAACACATCGATATTGGCGAACTTCTTGAACAGGCACGCCTTGCCTTCCATCACCGGTTTGGACGCCAGCGGGCCGATGTTGCCCAAGCCGAGCACCGCGGTGCCGTTGGTGATTACGGCCACCAGGTTGCCACGGGAGGTGTACTCCTGCGCGTCGGCCGGATTGGCCACTATCGCATCACAGGCTGCAGCCACACCGGGCGAGTAAGCCAGCGCCAGATCGCGCTGATTGGTCAAGCCCTTGGTCGGAACCACCGAAATCTTGCCGCGAGTCGGGCTGCGGTGATAGTCGAGGGCGGCGGCGATGAAATCCTTGTCCATGTTCTCTCTTCTCTCAAAACGGCTGAATCGCGATCCGCCCGGGATCGGCACAAGGCCGATGGCGAGGGGACCGACGATGTTCTGTGCCGGAAGCCTGAAATATTCTTGGATACCCGGAAGCGGGCATGTGCCTTGTATGACGGCCACGCTCCGGAACCAGACCGATGCATGACCGGAGTTTCGCCACCGGGAGGAGGCGGCGAAGACTTCGTGTTATTTGGGTAAGAGTTTACCCGACACACGACGTTTGCGCACCTACGGCAATTACGGATGACAGCCCAATGCGTGGCACAATCGCGCGCATTCCGACATACATGCTCAAAGACAGGGGACAAATAATGCGACGCGTGGTTTTCAACCAGAAGGGCGGCGTGGGCAAATCAACGATTACCTGCAACCTGGCGGCGATCAGCGCCCACCAGGGCCTGCGCACACTGGTCGTCGATCTGGACCCGCAGGGCAACTCCACCCACTACCTGATGGGCGATGCCGCGGACAACGTCGACGACACCCTGGCCGGCTTCTTCAACCAGACCCTGTCCTTCAACTTCAACCCCAAGAAGACGGCCGAATTCGTGCACGCAACGCCCTTCCCCGGGCTGTCGATCATGCCCTCTCACCCCAACCTCGAAGAACTGCAGGGCAAGCTGGAGTCACGCTACAAGATCTTCAAGCTGCGCGACGCGCTGGATGAGCTGGCTGACGATTTCGACGCCATCTTCATCGATACGCCACCAGCACTCAACTTCTATACCCGCTCGGCGCTGATTGCCACACAACTGTGCCTGATTCCCTTCGACTGTGACGATTTCTCCCGCCGCGCGCTGTATGCGCTGATGCAGAACGTCGAAGAGATCAAGGCCGACCACAACCGCGGCCTGGAAGTGGAAGGCATCGTCGTCAACCAGTTCCAGCCCCGCGCCACCCTGCCGCAAAAACTCGTCCAGGAACTCCTGGACGAAGGCCTGCCGGTGTTCAAGACCTACCTGTCGAGCTCGATCAGGATTCGCGAAAGCCATGAACAGGCCAAACCGATGATCCACCTCGACCCCAAGCACAAGCTGGCGCAGGAGTTTGTCGCCCTGCATGAGGAACTACGCAACAGCTGAAATCACCCTGCAGGCGTCAGCTTGGCCATCGCCAGCATCAGCCACTTGGTGCCGGCGGCGCCGAACTTGACCTGCACACGGGCGTCATTGCCGCTGCCTTCGGCGGCGACGATGACCCCGTCGCCAAAGCGCACATGGCTTACGCTCTGCCCGATCGACAAACCGCCCAGATCCCGCGAACGCAACGGCGGGGGCGGCGGCATGCTCGGCATGGCCTGTCGCGAAGCAGTGGCGCTGTAATGACGGGCCGACGGCTCCGACACAAAGCTGCGTCGGGGTGAGGGTGGCGTGAGCCACTTCATCAGCCCTTCGGGGATTTCCTCCAGGAAGCGCGAGCGCAGGTTGTAGCGAATCTGGCCGTGAAGCATGCGGCTCTGGGTGAATGACAAATACAGACGCTGGCGCGCGCGGGTCACCGCCACGTACATCAGGCGGCGCTCCTCCTCCAGCCCGTCCTCCGCCTGGGCGCTGTTCTCGTGGGGGAACAAGCCCTCCTCCAGCCCTGACAGAAACACCGCATCGAACTCCAGCCCCTTGGCCGCATGGACGGTCATCAGCTGCACCGCTTCCATGCCGGCGTCGGCCTGGTGATCGCCCGCCTCAAGCGAAGCATGGGCCAGGAATTCGGCCAGCACCGAGCCCATCTCGAGCACCGGCTCGTCCGGCATCTGACCAGCACCCACTTCGGCGCTGAAGTTCACCGCCGCATTGATCAGCTCGTCCAGGTTTTCCAGCCGTTCCTGGCCTTCCTTCTCGGTCTTGTAATGGGCGCGCAGGCCCGACACCTCGATCACATGCTCGACCACCTCATGCAAAGGCAGACTGGCGGTTTCCTTGCGCAGGCGCTCGATCAGCATCACGAACTGGGCCAACGCCGTACCCGGTTTGCCCGACAGGTGCGGCACCGTCTGGTAAAGCGGCGTATTGAAAACGCGCGACGCATCCACCAGCGCCTCGAGCGAACGGGCACCAATCCCGCGGGTCGGGAAATTCACCACGCGGTTGAAGGCCGTGTCGTCGTCCGGATTGTTGATCAGGCGCAGATAGGCCAGCGCGTGCTTCACTTCCTGACGCTCGAAGAAGCGCAGCCCGCCATACACCCGGTAAGCCACGCCGCTGGAAAACAGCTGATGCTCCAGCACCCGCGACTGGGCGTTGGATCGGTAGAGCAGCGCGATGTCGGCGCGGCTCAGCCCATCCCTCACTAACGACTGGATCTCCTCGACAATCCAGCGCGCTTCATCGGTGTCGGTGAAGGCCTCGTAGACACGGATAGGCTCGCCGGCACCGCGGTCGGTCCAGAGGTTTTTGCCGAGGCGTTTGCTGTTGTTGGCGATCAGCGCATTGGCGGCATCCAGGATGTTGCCGTGGGAGCGGTAGTTCTGCTCCAGGCGAATCACGCTCTCAACCTTGAAGTCGCGCTCGAAGTCGCGCATGTTGCCGATCTCGGCACCACGAAAGCCGTAGATCGACTGGTCATCGTCACCCACGCAGAAGAGGCTCGCCCCGCCCTCGCGGCCACCGTCGGCAAGCAAACTCAGCCAGCGGTACTGCAGCACGTTCGTATCCTGGAACTCATCCACCAGAATGTGGCGGAAGCGGGCCTGGTAATGCCTGCGGACAGGCTCGTTGCGTTCCAGCAATTCATAGCTGCGCAGCAGCAATTCAGGGAAATCCACAACTGCCTCTCGCTGGCACTGTGCTTCATACTCCACGTAAAGCTCCAGCCGGCGTTTCGTGAAATCATCCCAGGCTTCGACTGCGGCAGGCCTCAAGCCAGCCTCTTTCTTGCCGTTGATGAAGTGCTGCAGCTCTCGTGGCGGAAACTTTTCATCATCCACATTGAGCGTCTTCAACATGCGCTTGATGGATGAGAGCTGATCGCCCGAATCAAGAATCTGGAACAACTGCGGCAAACCGGCGTCGCGGTGATGCGCACGCAGGAAGCGGTTGCACAGTCCATGGAAGGTGCCTATCCACATGCCCCGTGTGTTGATCGGAAACATCGCCGACAGGCGCGCCACCATTTCCTTCGCGGCCTTGTTGGTGAAGGTCACGGCGAGGATGCCCTGAGGGCTGCAAAAGCCGCTCTGGATCAACCAGGCAATCCGCGTGGTCAACACCCGTGTCTTGCCTGAACCGGCGCCGGCAAGAATCAAAGCGTGTCGGGGCTGCAGGGTTACCGCGGCAAGCTGTTCGGGATTGAGATTGTCGAGAAGCTGGGACATGGATCGGTACAGTGTGCGGCGAAGCCGCTCATTCTACCGTTCGGGGAGGACGCTGTCGGATTGAAGTCCGACCTGCAGGAAAGGCGTAGCGAACCCCGCACGCTCCGTGACGGAATACTTGAAACAAAATGAAATGCCGCTTGCGGTCAAGGTGGCAAGTACCTAAACTGGTATTGTGCAATGCAACAAACAAGCATTTCGAGGGAAGCCGGACCTTTGTAAACAAAGGTAAAACGCTGAAATTATTAATATTGCAGCGCACCACAAGATTGCCATCGAGCAATCCGTTACGTAGAGCGGCCCCGTTTGTTTGATGCCCCAAATACAGGAGTAACAGCAATGAAAGCACCGAAACTATTACCTTGGTACGCCCGCAAAGCCGGCGTTTCCGTCGAACGCGCCGAAGCACTCTGGCGCAAGGCACTCCGCGAAGCCACCGCCGACACGGGCTGGGTTGGCACTTCGGAATACTGGGGCGTGGCGGAAGCCCGCTTCCTCGAACTGCTGAAGGACGAGCAAAGCACCCTCTGTGCCCCACACGTTGAAACCTTCATGCGCCGCCAGCACCGCATGGGCCTCCTGCCCTTGCTGGCCGCCGAGCAGATGTACACCGCGATGGCCGCCAATTGGCAGCGCTTTTGCAACCAGATGAGCAAGGCAGCCTGACAGTTGCCCGCCGCCCACGGGGGCGGCCCAAACGAGTTTTTCTCCCTCCTCTCCCTCGTGGAGATTTGACGGCGTCTGTCGAAAGGCAGACGCCGCTTTTTTTTGCTTTTCGCCTGCCATATCCCAATCAGCGTATAGCGATGACAAAGACACATTGCGTTTGGCATGAAAATTGTTAGTATTTGCCATATCAACTGCCTTCCGCTTGCAGACTGAAATGAGTTGGTCAAACCGTGATAAATATCACGAAAACACAAATCCGTATTGATAGACAAATTTGTCCAGAGGCCCCACTCAGCACTGACATAAGCCTCTATCCATTTGAAAGAATGGAAGAAAAAGCAATCATCCACAGACCTGCCAAAACCAAAGGGAATAGTCGGAAATTTTTACACTGCGCAGCCAGCGCACCTCCATCTTCAGCAAGTGCAGCAATTCCGTTACGCTCTGCCTCAGGAGATCCGCATGACACCGTCCACCTTGGGCCCGCATGCCCACCCCTTCAGTTTACAGGCCCCCGCCCCCGGCCCTTTACCGCTTATACATTCACTGGCAGTACTGGTCGCACTGTCCCTGACCGGCTGCGACGCAACATTGCCCAAACGCCTGGCCTCGGCCATTGACACCCCGCAGAACAGCGCCGCGAGCCCCCCCTCAAGCGGCCTGAAACCTCAGCCTACAATCGGCCCGCAAGTCAAACCGCGGGCCCAGCCAGCCAACGCCTTCCGTACCCAGCCAAGCAACATGCGCGCGGCCGGCAACCTGCGTCAGCTATTCGCCAAACGCACCGTCACCGGGCAGGAACTTATCGTCGAACTGCGAGCCATCCGGACCGCAGCCCAATCCCAGCAGACGCAGCGTACATTCACCACTCTGATGGGCGCGGTCGACCGCAGCGTCAGCAGTCCGCGAGCGAGCAACAATACTGACTGGAAGGGCCTGCTCAGCGACGTCAGTGTTGCGGTACTGGCCGAAATGCGAACCTCGGTCAGCAACGCCGCCCTCGACAATTTCATGAGTACCGTGGTCGGAGACCAGGCAGCGCTGGCCAAGGAAACCATCGAACTCCCGTCGGCCGACGGGCTCGACCGCGCCCAGCAGCAACGCATCGCCAACATGGCCGCCATGGTCATCGGCGCGCGCATAGCCAACCGCCTGTCGGCCGATGCCGATAAAACCTTCTCTTCCCTTGAGACCGAGTACAGCGGCCTCATGGAGCGCCGCGAAAAGATTGCCGGCGTGCTTGCCGACGTTGTCGACAAGCGCAAGAAGGCCATCGCCGCCCGCGACGAAGCCCAGGCCCGCCAGATCAACGCCGACCTCTCTCGCTGGCTCACCCCGGCCGACATCGAGTTCATCGATAAATTCGGCACCAGCATGTCGCTAAAGGAATTTTCCAACGACTTCGCGATGCAGAACATCGCTGTCCAGTTCCTTCAGCGGCGCGACCCATCGGCCTACAAGGAATACCGTGCCCAGGCCGACGGAATGGTTGGCCACACCAAGGCCTATGTCCAGACAGTTGGTGGCATTGCCGCTTTTGGCGGCTTGCTGGCAGGCTTCATCAAGGAAGCCACCGACATGACTAAGAACAAGAACAACAACGAGATTCTCACCGCCCTGCCCCTGGGTATCGAATTCGTTAAAGCCGCCGCCCCGCTCATCCCCACCGCAGCCAAAGCGGCCTACAGCGGCATCGCCGTCGAGCCCAGCGAAGGCATAACCGGCATGATCTTCGGTAGCAAACGTTTCCGCGTCAGCTCGTCCGACACCGAAAACGACCTGCGCAGCGCCAGCGACGTGTTCGACGCCATTCGCAATGCCGGCGAGGAAGTACGCCTGCAGGAAGCCCTGTTCCGTAGCGGCTCCACCGGATTTCTTTACAAACTCTATACGTGTGACGCCGAAGCAACCGGGCGCATGCTTGACTCCACCATTCCCGGCGAACTACGCGATAAATTCGGGCATGACTTCATGCGCCTCGACGAAAACACCCGCTTCGAGTTCTTCAATGCGCTCACCCGGCCGGGCTTTCCCCGTCACAGCCAGCTGGTATCCACCTTCCTTGCCCAGGACCAGCGCCAGCGCGCCACCATACCGGTCGTCGGCGAAGCCCAGCGGCAGGTCGCCATGGCCTACGGCAAGTGGAACGAAAGCCAGCTCACCCGCCTGATCATCGCCAACCATACCGGCCCGGCTACGTACGCCCAGTTACAGGTAGGCACTGTCCGCATCCGCCTGATCCCCTCGATGACCGCCGTCTACGAATACGAGAGTTACCAGGACCGCTGCCGCAGCACCGCCACACGTTCCTGAGCACACTGCCTCACGTACAACAAGGAGAAACCATGAAAGTCGCCAACGCTGCAGCCCTTGCCCTGCTGGCCATCTCACTTGGCGGTTGTCTCAGCCAGGCCGTCAAAACCGACCCCTATGCAAAAGACCCCATAGCTCGGGTCGAAGCCCCGATTCGCATGTCCTCAGGCTTCAGCCCCGAGCTCGTCGAATTGATGGAAGACGGGCGACTCATCCGCATATATACGCAGATGAACCACATTGGCGACCCTTCCAGCGAACAACTACTGTTTCCACCCCGGGTCGCCCAACAGTTAGGGCTGACCAACAAGCAAATGAACCGCCGCTTCGGCGACATCCTGCGGGCCACCCGCCGTTTCACCGTCTTTGACGCCGACTACACCGTTGTCCAGAACCAGTCGCAGCAACGCTTCAAGCAGGAAGACGCCGATATTGTCGTGGACTGTCAGGTCGTCGAGGCCCGCCAGCGGGTGCTCGACGTCGCCCCCTACCGCAAGGTCCTCACAACAGTGAAACTGTCGGTCCGCATGGTCAACCGCCTCACCGGCGAAAGCCTGTTCGACGGCGACGTCGCCGTCGAGGGGACGTGGGGCCAGTCCACCGGCGAAGGCACCCTGCTGGCTCCCGGCGCCACGATCAACGGCATAGACATGCAGCAGCAAATCGGCGCCGACTACGAACAAGCCCTGACCAAGGCGCTCAATGAAGCGGCCGACCGCATCATCGACGTGATCCGCCCCATCGGTCGCATCACCTTTGCCGACAAAGAGGCCATCAGCATGTTCGGCGGCAGCCGCAACGGCTTCATGAGCCGCGATGAAATCGTTGTTTTCCGCACCTTCACGCGCAAGATGCCCGACGGCAAGGACAAGATCTTCCGCACCCAGGCCATTGCAGTCGCCCGGTGCGACGGTGTCGGCACCGAAACCAGTCAATGCGACATCATCCGCCTCGCCCCCGGCCTGACCCCCAAGGACGGCGACTTCGCCGTCCTCAGTGACGAATCCGCACGCCGTGTCCGGAGGAAATAAGCATGAAACGCCAACTCAGCCGCATCGCCCTTGCCCTCGTTGCCACCCTCGCCATGCTCCCGGAGGCGGCCCTCGCCGGGCGCATCCCGACCGACGTGATGACCATTCTGTACCGCAAGGAGGCCCCCGAAGCCCCCAATCGCCTCGACCCTACCATCCAGGCTGCCACCCGTAGCCTTGAAAAAGAACTCATAAACCGTAACTACCGTATCCAGCAAACCCCGCCGGACGTGCTCAAGGCACTCGACAAAAGCGCCAACGTCATCGTCACTTTTGCCCCGGACGCCGGCTTGTCCATGGTCTTCTCGGTTTACCGCAACCTGCGCCCCGATCCCGGAGTGAACGTCGCCGCCGCCGAAGTTGCCATCAGCGCCCGGGTCTTCGTCGGCAGCAGCCTGCTCTCCGTTGAAGAAGGGCGTTCCGTCATGCGCACCAACGTCGACGACAAGGTCAAGGAGTTTGGAGAACGGCGAGCCATGGAACTGGCCGCCGAACGGGCCGCCTCCAGCCTGGTCAGCCAGATCGACAAACGTCTGCGCAGCCTGAGTCCCGAGCAGATCGCCAGCTACGCCGAAATTTCCGATGTCGACAGCACCCAGATCATCGACCTGCCCGCGCCCCCTGCACCGCCCGCCCCCGTTTCCGTGCCAACACCGGCGCCAGGCCCGCAGCCAACCGTCACCTTGCCCGCCAAGCCTCCCGTTGCCAGCTTGCCAGCGCCTGCGCCAGCACCAGTCCCCGGCGCACCAGCCCAGCCCTACATTGTCGTCCCCCCGACAGTACCTGGCGCCACCCCGATGGAACGTCCGGCCCAGCGCCACGCTATCCTGATCGGCGTCTCCGACTACAGTTACGTCCGGCAGATCAACCGTGGCTCGGCCAACGATCTGCCCGGCGTGCCGACTGACATCAACAACGTCAAGGCCACCTTCGGCCGTCTCGGCTTCGAACCGCAGAACATCTCCGTACTCTTCAATCGGGACGCCACCAACGCGCAAGTACGCAGCACCATCGACCGCGTCGCCGCCAAGGCCGGCCCCAACGACCTGATCGCCATCTATATCTCGGGCCATGGCTCCCCGGTGGACGGTAAGCGCCAAGGCATGGCCATGCCGATTTTCTATGACTTCTCGATGGCCCAGCGCAATAGTGCACCTGACTTCCAGGAACTGCTCGACATGCTCACCCGCTCGCCGGCTGACCGCTTCGTGATGATCCTTGACACCTGCCACTCCGGCGGTGCTGCCCTCAACCAGGCGGTTGTCGTCATCTCGGCCCGCGGGGCCAGCATCGGCAAGTCGAATGGTGGCGCCTCCACCGGCCTCCTCAGCAGGACCGTCAATGGCAGCCGCAACGTCGCCATCCTCGCCGCCAGCCGGCCCGACGAATCGGCCATCGACGGCGGCGCCGCCGGGGGTGGTCTGTTCACCCGCTTCCTAACCCGCGGCCTCCTCGCCGCGCCGGGTCAGGACGTCCTGCGCGACGTCATCGAGCGGCGGGGCGCCCCCCCCGGCATCGACGAATCCCCCCCTCCCCTCGAAGGCTGGG
>APMI01005066.1_pt1 | contig 41537 bp, 35 predicted proteins | sample 667938 | NCBI WGS metagenome assembly APMI01 (sample SAMN01084076, study PRJNA167559) | wastewater metagenome | biome: Wastewater | place: Denmark: Ejby Moelle, Odense | collected 2011-11-28
GGCTCGTTTTGCCGTCGCGCCAGGGATCGTTGTTCTGAGAATGCGGCAGCGAGCCGCCGTTGTCTGAGCCGAAGGCCACGACGGTGTTTTGATCCAGCCCCAGCTCCTTCAGCACCGCCAGCAGCTGCCCGACGCGGTCATCCAGATGCTCGACGAGCGCGACATCGAGCGCGCGCTTTTCAGAGAGTTCCGGCGCGCGTGCCTTCACCTTCGCCACCCATTCCTCCGGCGGCTCAATGGGGAAATGCGGCGCATTGAAGGCCAGGTAGAGAAAGAAGGGCTGCTTTCCTTTCGCACGCTCACGGAAGTAATCCGCCGCCCAGCCTGCGAAGATGTCCGTGGCATGCCCCTTCGGATCAATCTCCTCCGCATTATGCCGCATGTAGTTGTGCCCCTGGCGCAGGTGCGTGGTGTAGCTGTCCATCATGTCGCCGAGGAAACCATGGAAGAGGTCAAAGCCGCGCTGATTCGGAGCATTTTCAGGCTCAAGCCCCAGGTGCCATTTGCCGATCACTGCCGTGTGGTAGCCCGCTTTTTTGAGCTCATTGCCAATTGTCGGAATGCCGGGCGCGAGATAGCCCCACGAGTCTTCCGGATTTGTGCGGATCACACCCGGCACACCCACGCGGTCCGGATACCGCCCCGTGAGCAGCGCCGCCCTTGAAGGCGAGCACACCGTGCAGTTCGCCCGCATGTTCGGAAACAGCATGCCCTCCGAGGCCAGCTTGTCGATGTTCGGCGTGTGGCAGTCCGACGGATGGTAGGTGGAGACATCACCATAGCCGAGATCGTCGGCGTAGATGATGAGAAAATTCGGCTTCGCATCGGCGGCGAATGACGAGAGACAAATGAGGAGTGAGGAAAGGTGAAAAGCGAATCGCTTCATGGGCAATTGAAAACGGCTTCCGTGGAAAGTTTATGTCAGTGAGTTCGCGGAGTCCGAAGTGATGCGGGCACTCCTGCCCGCAGCGAACGTCCATAGTGGCTCGTTTTGCGGGCAGGAGTGCCCGCATCACTTTCAAGCAGCTTTCCGCTCCTCTACTTTTTCTTTGCATTCCTTCCCTTCGGCGCAGGCTCCGGCACAGGCGGCAGTCCATCATCCGGCTGATCCCACAGACGGTAGGGATCATGCAGGCGGCGCATTTCAGAGAGCAGCAGATTTTCCATCTCGGCGAGCTTGGCGGCGTATTCGGGATTGCCGGCGAGGTTGGTCTGCAGTGGGTTGGTTTTCCCGTGCTCCTTGAGCAGCTCATCCGGATTCGCGGCAAGATTGAAGAGCTGCGTCTCATGCACCGCACCGTTCATGGCATCGTATTTGATCAGCTTCCAGTCTCCCTGCTTCACGCAGCGCATGCCGGGCTTGCTGCCGCCACAGTACACACCATACATCACATCGCGCATGGAGTCTGTCTTCCCTTCCAGCACCGGCTTGAAGCTGATCCCCTCATTGCTCTCCGGCGCAGGAATTCCGGCCAGATCACAGAGCGTCGCCACAATGTCCAAAAGATAAATGTTTCCCGGCACGCGGCTGCCGGGCTTGATGCCCGGACCTTTGACGATGAAGGGCACGCGCCACGTGTGCTCATAGAGGTTCTGCTTCCCTTGCAGTCCATGCCGCCCGATGGCGATGCCGTGGTCCGCCGTGTAAATGATATACGTGTTGTCCAGCTCGCCCATGGCCTTCAGCTTTTCCAGCACGCGGCCGATCTGGATGTCGATGTTCTCGCTGCAAGCAAACTCGCGACCGATCTCGTTTCGGATGGTAGCTTCATCGCGGTTCTTCCACACGCCGCTCACCTCCACTTCATCGCGCACGTTGGCATCGCCGTTGTTAAACGGGTGCGCTTTCAGGTAATTCACCGGCAGGGGGGGCTGCTTGGCATTCAGCTCAGGCAGAGTGTTCGGGTCTTCGTGATTCGTCGCACCATACTTCGCCAGCAGCTCAGGCCTGCCATCACGCGTGTCATGCGGATGCGAGAAGCCAAAGTTGATGAGAAAGGGGTCCGTGTCCTTCTTCGCCTCGCGCTCGTTCAGGTAGTCCATCACTCGGTCCCCATGCCAGGTGCTGCCGCTTTCGTCGGTGCCGCCGCGCTTGGTCGCATCATGCCGCACGGTGAACTGCTTGTTCGCGCCCTCATACGAGTTGCCCTGCTTGCAGGTGCGCATGGTGTCATAGCCAGCGCGATTGAACACAGCCGCCAGCGTGTTCAGCTCCAGGTTCGGCGGGCAGTGCTCCTTCGCCAGGGGGCCGATGGGCAGATGCCACACCGTGCGCCCGCTCATGATCATGTGCCGCGAGGGCGTGCACACCGCCCCCACAAACGCGCCCATGTGCCGCGCGGAATCAAACACCATGCCCTCCGCCGCCAGTCTGTCGATGTTGGGACTCTGCAGTGCCGACTTCGGATTGTAAAACTTGAAGTCAAAGGGCGACTGGTCATCCACCACGATGAAAAGAAAATTCGGCCGCTTCGCAGGAGCAGCGAACGACGAACTCCAAAAGCAAAGCGAGAGCAGGAGGTAGGCGAGCAGTTTCATGGCGTTGTTGATCAGTTGGCAGGTGTCGCCTTGGCTTTCTTGCCCGCGCCTTTCTTGGCTGGCGTGAACTTCTTCGCCCCACGCTTGTCCATCGGCAGCAGCGCGCCGCCGCGCGCGTTCATCTCGGCGTCGCACAGCGCACGCATCTCCTTCAGCGCCGCCGCATGCGCGGGATCGTTCGCGTAGTTTTTGAGCTCGTCACGGTCAGACTCCAGATCATGCAGAAACTCATACGCGGGCTGCTGGTCAAAGTAGCGTGCATACACATAGCGCTGCCCACGGATGCCCTCCCACGTCAGTGTGGGCGCCAGGTCCAGGTGCTCGCAGAAGAAGTGATCCCGCCAGGGCTTGTCGCTCCCCTTGCCATCGATGAGCGTGGAGAGGCTGCGACCTTCGTAGGCGTCGGGCCGTTTCACACCCGCCCAGTCGAGAAAGGTGGCGGGCAGGTCCACATTCAGCACCAGCTCATCCAGCACACGGCCGCGCTTCTCCTTGGGCACACGCGGGTCATAGACGATCATCGGCACGCGCAGCGACTCCTCGTAGTGCGACCACTTGCCCTGAAAGCCGCGGTCTCCCAGGTAGTACCCGTTGTCTCCAGAATAAACGATGATGGTATTTTCTGCCAGCCCGGCCTCCTTCAGTGCGGCAAGCACACGCGCGATCGCCTTGTCGATCCCGCTGATCATGCGGTAGTAGGCGCGCACATTGATCTCATACTTCTCCGGCGTGTCGTAGCCCCAATACCAGCGCTCGCGGTTGATCGAGTCTTTGAGAAACTGCGGATGCGCCTCGTAGATGGCCGGATCTCCCAGGCGCGCAGGTGGGATGGAGCGGTCCTCATACATGCCGTCGGTGGACTGCGGCCATGGGTACAGGCCGATGCCCGGCCGGTGGTCATTATCTTCGGCATGCGCGGCGTTGAACCACAGGTTCAGCGCAAAGGGCTTGTCCTTCGGCTGCGATTTGATGAACTCGATCCCCTTGTCACACACGATGTCCGTCTCGTGCCGCTTGCTGCCGTCGGGCATCGTCTTGATGTATGGATTCCTCCCGATCGCCTCGTACTCGTCATACTGCGCCTCAGGCTTGAAGCCCTGCGGGGAGATCATGTGCCATTTACCAAAGTGCCCGGTGCGATAGCCTGCGTTGCGCAGCAGCACGGGATACATGGTGGCCAGAGCCTCCGGCTTCACGGTGGGTATGGCATCCCGCTGCGCATGGCTGCGCGCCCACTGCCCCGTGAGCACCACGGCGCGGCTGACCCAGCACACCGCCGTGGTCACATGCGCATTGCTGAAGCGCACGCCCTGTGCGGCAAGGGAGTCCACCGTGGGCGTCTGCACGATGGGGTGCCCTGCACAGCTCTGCGTGTCCCACCGCTGATCGTCGGCAAAGAGGAAGAGGATGTTCGGACGCGCAGGCGTGTCTGCCGCAGCGGCGGTCAGGCAGAGGGAGGACAGCAGGACAAAAACGGATTTCATGAACCTCTGCGAACGAAGCCCGCAGCGCCATTCTTCCGCCCGAGATCAGGGAATGGGATTCTGTAAAGAGAGCCCGTAGCTCTTTTCCCACCAGGCCACGCGCTCGGCATCGCTGGGCTGGCCTTTTTTCACGCGGCTCTTCCAGATGCGCTCGTATTCGAGGCGCTTGGCCCGCTGGATGGCGCTCAGCGGCGGCTCCGTGGGCGGGTCTCCCTGCGCACCACGGTCCGGGCTGGAGTTGATCCAGGTGTCCATGGCACTGCGCATGGCGGCCATGCGATCCGCCACTTTGGGTTCTTTGGCCAGGTTGTGCAGCGACTGCGGGTCGGCCTTGAGGTCGTAGTATTCCAGCGCCTCACGTCGTGGCGTCAGCCATGCAGCCTGCTGCTCATTGAGCTTTCCCTCCTTGTCCATCACGCGTAGCAGCGGCATGCCGGGGTAGCTGTACTCTTTGTATCCTGACCAGTTCAGGTGCGAACGCGAGGGCTGAAAGTTGCGCACAAAGAGCGCGTCCGGCTCGATCACCGCTCGGATGCGGTCCATCGCATCGCCACAGCGGTCACGTGCGGCAAAGAGCCTGCTGCGCTCAGGGAATTCCCGCCCGAGGATCGCCTTCCCCTCCATCCAAGGAGGAATCGGCAGACTCGCAAGCTGAAGCATGGACGGCGCGAGATCGATGAGGCTCACCAGCCGCTCTTCCACACTGCCTGCGGCCACTCCTGGCCCGCGCATGATCAGCGGCACATGCAGCCCCTCCGCATTCAGCCACTGCTTGCCCCACGGCATGGGGCGGCCGTGATCGGCAAAAAACATGACAATGGTGTTGTCCAGCACTCCCTCGGCTTTGAGCTGATCCAGGATGACACCCACCCGCTGATCCACGACTTCCACACTGCGCTGATACGCATACCAGTCACGGCGTACCAGCGGATGATCGGGGTAGTTCGGCGGGATCTGGATGGCCTTCAGCTTCGCTTCATCATACTCCTCAGGGATTGGAAACGGCCGGTGCGGCTCGGTGATCTGAAACTGCGCAAAAAAAGGCTGCCCCGGCGTGCGCTTCCGCCAGTCATTGCCATCATACATCTTCGCCGGATCATGGGCAAAGTTGTAGTGCGTCTTGGCCTTGGTCACCGGGCGTCCGTTGCGCACTGTGCCGGGCGCCGCCGCGTTGGTGACAAACCAGCCCGCTTCGCGCAGCATGCCAGGCAGGTGCTGGTAGGGCGCGGGCAGCGGCTGCGGATTCTCCGTGTCATGCGGATGCAGCCCCGTCGTGGTTTGATAGCACCCGAGGATGAAGGCCGAACGCGAGGCGCTGCACACCGGCGCCGTGGCATAGGCCCGTGTGTAGCGCCGCCCCTCTGCCACCAGCCGGTCCAGATGCGGCGTGCTCACCTCCTTCAGGCCGTAGGCTCCAGTGTCCGGTGACATGTCATCGGCAATGATCCACACAAAATTCGGCGTTGCTGCGGCAGCCGCAGTGTGGAGCGTCAGGAGGACAAGGCTGGTCAGTACAAACTTCATGCTCTGAAGGGAACGCGAAGCAGCCAGATTTGTGTCAGCGAGTTGAACTCAATGCTCCGGGATCCACTTCTGCGCCTTCAGCCAGTACACCAGATCCGCAAACCATGGGTGCTGCGTGCCGATGAGGCCGGTGCCGTGGTCGCCATGCTGGTAAAGGTGCAGCTCATGCGGCACGCCATTCTGGTGCAGGGCTGCGGCGTAGAGCTGCGCGTGCTCCACCGGCACCAGTTTGTCCTCCGCCGTGTGCCACAGAAAGCACGGCGGCAGTCCGGGGCGCACCTGCAGTTCGCTGGAGGTCTGGCGCACCAGCTCTTCACTGGGTTTCTCGCCGATCAGCATCTTGCGCGAGGTCGCGTGCGGCTTGGTGATCATGCTGATCACCGGATAGCACAGGATCGCCAGATCTGGCCTCGCGCTCACTGTGGGGGTGCGGCCTTCGATCTCGCCGTCCTCAGGCCGGTTGATCAGCGTGGAGGTCAGATGCCCGCCGGCGGAGAATCCCATCACGCCGATGCGCTTGGGGTCGATCTTCCACCTGTCCGCATTACCACGGATCTGCCGCATGGCCTCCACCGCATCCTGCAGCTGCGCAGGGTAGCGGTAGCCCGCACTGCCCAGCCGGTAGCGCAGCACAAAGGCCGTGATGCCCTGCTCATTCAGCCAGAGTGCAAACGGCTCCGCCTGCCCCTCATAGATGCCCGAGTAGCTTCCACCCGGGATCAGCAGCATCGCAGCACCGCTCGCCTTGGCTGGCACATACGGCGTCAGCGTCGGGATGTCCTTGGCCGCTGTGTCCAGGGCTCCTGGCGCACCATCTGGCCACAGCACCATGGGTTTTTCAGCTGCCGAAAGCGATGAATGGCAGACGAGCAGCAGAAGCGAAAGTATCAGTTTAAAAGACTTCATGGCGGCGGGATGATAAGGTCACGGACCTACAAACTCCTCACGCGAAAGCCGTCCATCCTGATTTTTGTCGAAATTCTTGAAGCGCTGCGCGGCGTTTTCCTTGTTGGAGAGACCCTCGCTGTATTCTTCGAGCGTAAGGATGCCGTCGGCATTCTTGTCCCATTTCTTGAAGGCCGCTGCGCGGTTGGGTGCAGCTTTGGCGGGAGCCGAAGACGGCTTTTTATGTGCTGCGCCCGGCTCGGGCGGCGTGGGCACCGGCAGCGTTTTCTGCCAGGCACGCAGGGCGGCGGTCATCGCGGCGGTCCGCTGCGGATCGGTGGCGGAGAGGTCATGTGCCTGCGCGCGATCCTTGCTCAGGTCATAAAGTTCGGTGCGACTGCCGTCATAGTTCATGACCAGCGTGTGGAAACCGTCGCGCATCGCCAGTTGCGGCCAGTCGGCCTCCTGCGCGTTCGGACCGCGCCATTCCCAGAAGAGCGGCTGCGTGCGCACGAAAGCCTCTCCTTTGAATGCCGCCAGCACATTCAGCCCGTCGCTTTGATAACCTTCCGGAGCGGCAACACCTGCCGCCGCCAGCAGCGTGGGCAGCATGTCCACTCCGGCGATCACGCTCGTCTTGTCCACGCGCCCCGCAGGCACCCGCCCGGGCCAGCGCACCAGGAAGGGCACGTTCACGCCGCCCATGTACAGACTGCGTTTGCGTCCGCGCAGTCCGCCCGTGGTGCCCACGCTGTGGTACAGTTTGTCCGTCGGGCGCGCCTGCGAATTCTCCGGGCCGTTGTCGCTGGAAAAGATGACGATCGTGTTCTCGGCCAGCTTCAGTTCATCCAGCAGCGCCAGCACCCGCCCCACCTGCGCATCGGCCCGGGTGACGGCGGAGTAATAGGTGCGCTGCGGTTCGGCCGTGTCGGGATACGGCGCCTTTTGCTCCTCCGTGGCGGCGACGAGGTGATGCGTCTCGTGCAGCCAGAAATGGATGTAAAACGGCTTCTTTTCCACGCTCGCCTGCCTGACAAAACGCAGCACATGCTCCGCCGCCGCGATGGTTTGAAACGACGCCCCCGACTTGTCATGGGCATCTCCCGCCTGCCGCTCGACGCTCGTGCCTTCAAACACATTTCGCCCCGGCCCGGTCCAGACAGCGGCATCATCATTGCCATACGCCGCAGGCAGCGGAGCATCGATGTCCTTGCCGACGCCGGAGAGGTGCCACTTGCCATAGTGCGCCGTGGCGTAGCCCGCATCTTTCATCAGCCGCGGCAGCAGCGTGACCTTCGGGTCCAGCCAGTCTGGCATGCCGCGTGCGACATTCTCCGCATGACCGGCGAAATGCTGATGCACGAGAAACCGTGCCGGATACCGCCCGCTGACAATGGCCGTGCGGCTGGGCGAACACACCGGATGGCACACGACGAACTGCTGGAAATCGGTCCCCTCCCTCGCGAGGCGGTCCAGATTTGGCGTTTTCAGATGCGGGTGCCCGTGGCAGGCGAGATCGCCCCAGCCCCAGTCATCCGCATAGATAAAAAGGATGTTCGGCCTCGATTCCGCAGCGAATGCCGCGCTCAGCATGGCAAATGAGAAAAACAGGATCAGGCAGGATTTCACGCCATCAGAACGATGATGAAGCAAGGATCTCGCGTGTTTCAGCACCGCATTGCTTTCCGCTGGCAATTCACACCATTGTGACGGACAGCAGCGGGATGTCAGAAACCGCCCCCCATCCTTTTGCCGCACTCGGAGTCCCCACGGAGATGCTTCGTGCTCTCGAGGAGCTCGGCATCGTCACCCCCACGGAGGTGCAGCAGAAGGCCATCCCCTTCCTCATGGAAAACGGCGGTGATCTCATCGCCCAGGCGCAGACCGGCACCGGCAAGACCGCCGCCTTTGGCCTGCCGCTCCTCACCAAGGTGAACCCCAAGCACCGCGACATCCAGGCCCTGGTCCTCGCACCCACGCGCGAGCTCGCCAAGCAGATCGGCAAGCAGCTCTTCCGCTTCACCAAATACTGCCCGCAGAAGATCTTCGTGGAGGTCGTCAGCGGTGGTGACAAAATCGACCGCCAGGCTGAGGCGCTCCAGCGCCCCACCCACATCGTCGTCGCCACTCCGGGCCGACTGATCGACCTTCTTGAGCGCGATGCCCTCACCCTGGAGTTTGTGCGCTACGTCGTGCTCGATGAAGCGGACGAGATGCTCAGCATGGGCTTCAAAAAGCAGCTCACCGAGATCCTCAAGCTCGCCGCCATGCGCCGCAGCACCTGGCTTTTTTCCGCCACCTTCCCAGGCGGCATCCAGGAGCTCATCCGCGGCTACATGTCCGCCACCTCGCACCGCATCCAGATCGACGAGAGCAACGTGGTCAATCCCGACATCGACCACCGCTTCGTCGTCTGCCCGCGCGACAAAAAAACCGCCTTCATCTTCGACTTCCTCCAGCGTCAGAAAGACCGCCGCGGCATCATCTTCTGCCGCACCAAGGCCGGCGCACGGGAGCTGCACGAGGAGCTCGTCGGTCTCGGCCTGCCCGTCGGCGTCCTGCAGGGAGACCTCATGCAAAAGGAGCGTGACAAAGTCATGCGCGCCTTCAAAAAGCAGCGTGTGCAGTTCGTCATCGCCACGGACGTGGCCGCGCGCGGCATCGACGTGGCGGAGCTCTCCTTCGTCATCCATCACCAGCTTCCCGAGCAGATGGAGTACTACACCCACCGCAGCGGCCGCACCGCCCGCGCCGGAAAGAAGGGCATGTCACTCGTTGTCGTGGACCCCAAGGAGAAATGGCAGGTCAAGCAGGTGGAAGATTCGCTCAAGGTGAGGTTCAGCGAGTATCGGAAGTGATTTCACTTCCTGCCGCGCAGCCACCGCACCAGCAGGATCAGCGTCAGCGTGGTCGTGGCACCCGTCGCATCCGCGATCAGGTCGCGCATTGTCTCCCCGATGCTGTACTGAATGTGCGTGTGAAGGAAAATATCCGAGGCAAACTCTGCAAACTCCCAGAACACACCCACCGTGCAGGCCAGCGCAAAGGCGAACAGATACCGCGCAAAGGAGGTCAGCTCCCCCAGCCGGTGCGCAAAGAGCTCCAGCGCATGCCAGAGAAAGTAGGTGATCGCCAGCCCCCCGCTGTAGTGCATCACAAAATCCAGCGGCTCTCGCCAGCGCGTGTGCTGGATCTCATGATGAAAGACCAGCACCGCCAAAGGTGCCCACCCGGCGCGCAGCAGCAGGCGGAGCAGCGGCTTCATAGTCTCGGCCAGTTCACTTTGGCGATCTGCTCGCGGCCGTTGCGGTCGTGGTACTTCACGTGGCCGTTCTCCACGCCGTACTGGTGCACGCACATGGTCACCTTCACATCGTAGCAGCAGTATTCGGCGATCTTGGCCACCTCTCCCTGCTGCCACCATTTCAGCGCATCCAGGCCGTCGGCGGTTTTGCCCGCGCCGATCGTGGCCGAGGCCACGGCCTCCAGCTTGATGCGGTGCCCCAGCGTCTTTTCCAGATCGATCAGCAGGTCCAGGCTGTGCGGCAGGTCGGCTGGGTCAAAGAGCAGGTCGTGCCCTTTCAGCACCTCGTAGTCAAACCCGATGTGGTTGTACCCCACCACCAGATCCGCCTCCTTGAGCTGGCGGATCAGCGCGGGCGCTTCCTCCTGCGTGTAGATGGAGTACTCGTTCAGCCGCGTGCTGAAGGTGCACGCCACCGAGATCCCCATCATGTGCTTGTTCCCCCAGCCGCCCACGTCATTCGCGGTGCGGCGGGTTTCCAGGTCAAAGTAAACAATGTCTCCAGCCATGAGATGAGCGCAGGCCCTGAGGCGGAGGCTTAGCCAATGCGGTAAACGATGCGCGCCTTGTCCATGTCGTAGGGGGACATTTCGATCTTCACCGCGTCGCCGATCACGAGACGGATGAATTTCTTGCGCATCTTGCCGGAGATATGGGCCAGCACTTCGTGGCCGTTGCGCAGCTTCACGCGGAACATCGTGCCCGCGAGCACAGCGGCGATGGTGCCTTCCAGCTCGATGGCTTCTTCCTTCTGCTTTGCCGGTTCCTCAGGTTCCGGCGGACGCGGCGGCGGGGAAAAGCGCTGGCCACCACCAGCAGGTCCGCTTGGGCGGCGCGGAGGGCCTCCGCTGCCACCACGGTTGGGGCCTGGGCCGGGACCGCGGTTCGGACCTGGGCCTGGGCCGCGATTAGGGCCGGGACCACGGTTGGGACCGCCGCTGGAATTGCCCGGGCGGGGAGGACCAGAACGTGAGGGGCCGCGATTGGGAGGAGGACGTGACATGCGTGAAAAAAAGATGGGCGTGAGGATGCTGCCACCGCCGGGGATTACAAGGGTAATTTTGTGCCGCTGGCGGCGGCAAATCCCTTTGTGGAAATTCGGGCAGACAAAAATCTCGCCCCCCTGCGTCCTTCTCGTCGAAACTGCCTCCCTCTTCCCAGCGCATGTCCGCCGCCCCCACACTGCCTGAAATCTATGATGCCCACGCGGCGGGCCTGTTTCATTACTTTGCCAGCTTCACCGGTGCTGAGGCGGATGCCAAGGACCTGCTGCAGGACTTCTTTCTCAAACTGGGCCGGCAGCACATCCCGCCGGGCATCGCCAGCATGCGCGCCTGGCTGCTCCGGCTGGCGCACCACCACGCCATCGACTGGCTGCGCCGCCATCAGGTGCGGCGGCGCGCGGAGGTGGCTGCCCCGGTGGAAACCTTCGCTGCTCATGCGGACCCCGACCAGCAGGAGCTGGCGCGGCGTCTCACCCGTGCCCTGGCCGCACTGCCGCTGGAGCAGCGCAGCGTGGCCCAGCTCAGGCTCTGGGACGGCCTCACCTTTGAAGAGATCGCAGAGGTGCAGGGCATCCCGCTCAACACCGCCGCCAGCCGCTACCGCTACGCCCTGGAAAAACTCCGCACCGAGCTGCGTCCCTTCTACGACGAACTCAAGCCCTCATGACCCCCATGATCCCGGAACCCGATGCCTTTGAATCCACCCTGCGCGCCCTGCAGCGCCGCCCGCTCCCGGCGCAGTGGCGGGAGGAGATGTTGCAGGCCGCCGCTGTCGCCAAAGTATCACCACAGCCCGCTCGCACTCCGCGCTGGCTGCTCGCTGGGTGGGGTCTCGCCTGGGCGGCCACGTTGGTGCTCTACCTCGGCACCCCGGCGGAGCCGCCGCCTGCGCCCTCCGCCGCTCTGGGTGCCGCCACACCGCCCGCCCGGCTGTTGCAGCAGCACAGCGCCGAGATCGAGGCCCTGCTGGCCGCCAACTGAAAACACTTCCCCCCACTTTTTACCACTTCATACCATGATCCGCCGCCTTTTTCCCAAACGCACCGCCCGCACCCTGCTCTGGCTCTTCATCTCCCTTATCACCCTCGTGGCGCTGCTCTACGTGTGGACAAACTGGAGCGGAGCCCGCCGCTGGGCCGCCGCCCACGCACTGGTGCAGCGCGAGGGCGAAACCTTCGACTTCCACGCCCTCCTGCCGCAGACACCCCCGGAGGCGCAGAACCTCCTCGCCATCGAGCCCCTGCGCGGCATTGCCGCCGTCGTGGAGGGAGACGCCTCCAAAGGCGAGCCCGCAGCCCGCCGCAAAGCTCTCGAGGCGCTCAAATGGACAGGCACCGCCCCCGCCGCCCAGGGAGTCGCACTCAGCCAGGCCACGGACTTCCGTGATTGGGTCAAGTTTCTCCGCGACTCCAAATACCTCGACCTGCCCGCCGCCCCCGAGCCCGCAGCCCGCGACGTGCTCGCCGCGCTGGATGCCAGGCATCCCCTGCTCAAACAAATCTCCGATGCCGTGACCACCCGCCCCCTGGCCATGTTCACCCCCGGCCTGCGCGAGCGTCCGCTGCCCGAGCTGCTGATCAGCATGCCCCTGCCGCACTACACCGCTGCGACGGGGCTGGCCCGTGCCCTGGGTCTGCGCGCACGTGCTGCCCTTGCCGCCGGAGACAGCACCGAGGCCGCGCACAGCATCCTGGCTCTTCACCAGATGGCCCTCGCTGCCGGGCAGGAGCCGCTGCTCATCGGTTTGCTCGTTGGCCACTCCTTTGAGTCCCAGGCCCTGGCGCCTCTCTGGCAGGGCCTGAAAGACCGCGCCTTCACCCCGGAGGATCTCCAGCGCTTGCAGTCCGCCTTTTCTCCGGCGGACCAGACAGCCCGTGCCATGCTCCAGGCCATGCGCGGAGAGATGGCCGCAGGCTGCAATGCGCTGGACCTCGTGCAGCAGACCGCCAGTGGCCGCCGCAGCATGGACGAGATGCTCTCCACCGCTCTTTCCTCCAGCAGTCACACTACCAGCCGCGTCCTCATTCGCCTGGTCCCCGGCGGCCTCTTCGACCACTGGAAAAGCCTGCTCGTGGAGCTGGAAATGCAGCAGCTCATTCTCCCCCTTAAAAAAGACGGACTGCATGCAGCGCTGACCTCCAGCGAAAAGATCATCGATGACCTCAAGCAGCGCTCCAATCTCCTCCGCCATCCCGACTACATCGTGGCCAGGCTGCTGCTGCCCTCCGTCACCCAGGTTAGCTGTAATGCTCTGCTCATCGACGCCCGCCGCAGGCAGGTGATCACCGCTCTCGCGCTGGAGCGCTTCTTTGTCAAAAACGCCCGCTATCCCGCCGCGCTTACTGAGCTGGTCCCAGACTACCTCCCCGCCATCCCCGCCGATCCCTGCTCTGCCCAGCCCCTTCGTTACCGCACCACCCCCGCAGGCCGCTACGCCCTCTGGTCCGTCGCGTTCGATGGCAAAGACGACTCCGGCAAAGTCACCCCCGATTCCAAAACCAGCCCCAAGCTCACCAAGCGCGAATACCTCGGCGACTGGACCTGGACCTACGATCCGGTCAAGTGATGCAGGCACTCCTGCCTGCAATGCGAGCTACCTAGCACATCCGCCCCGCCGCCCGCCCCGCCCCACATCGCTGAAAACACCCCGCCGTCTCCACGTTCACAGCGCCACCATGCTTCGCATCCTGCTCTGTTTCGTTGCCTCTTTCGCCCTGCTGCCCTCCGCAATCGCGGCCAGGCCAAACCTCCTCATCATCACCACCGACGACATGAGCTGCGACTCTGTGGGCGTTTACGGCTGCAAGCTCAAGGACACCACGCCCCACATGGACAGGCTCGCCGCTCAGAGCCTGCGCTTCAACTACGCCCACACCGTCGTCGGCAATTGCATGCCCTCGCGCAATGTCATGTGGTCCGGCAAGTATCCGCACAACAACCGCATCGAAGGCTTCCAGTCCATCACCAAAGAGTCCAAGAATTACCCCGTGCTCGGAGACCTCATGAAGGACGCCGGTTACTTCACCGGCATCCGTCACAAAGTCAGCCACTCCACCCCCTACTCCCCCTTTCCGTGGGATCTCGTGCTTGGAGATGAAAAGCACGACGACGCCAAAAACCCCGCCTCCTGGGGCCAGGCCGCCATCACCGGCATCGACGCTGCAAAGAAAGCCGGCAAACCCTTCTGCCTCTTGCTCAACATCGCCGACCCGCACAAGCCCTTCTACGCCGAGGGCAAAAAGGGCGAGACCATTCCCGACAAAAACGTGCCGTCCAAAGTCTTCACCCCCGAGGAGGTGCCCGTGCCCGGCTTCCTGCCGGACGACCCCGTCGTGCGCAAGGAGCTCTCCCACTACTACTCCAGCGTGCGTCGTGCTGACGATGGCGTGGGCGCCATCATCGCCGCGCTCAAAGCCTCCGGTGAGGATGAAAACACCATCATCATCTTTCTCTCAGACCACGGCATGCCGCTGCCCTTTGCCAAAACCCAGCTCTACCACCACAGCACCCGCACCCCGCTCATGATCCGCTGGCCCGGCGTCACCCAGCCCGGCGGCGTCGATGACGAGCACCTCATCTCCACCGTCGATCTCCTGCCCACCATTCTCGACATGCTCGGCATCGCCTCCCCCGGCGGCTTCGACGGCAGCTCTTTCGCCGCCGTGCTCAAGGGCGAAAAGCAGCCGCAGCGCACCATGATCTTCAAGGAGCACAACGAAAACTCCGGCGGTCAAAATACTCCCATGCGCGCCGTGCAGACCAAGGACATGGTTTACATCTTCAGCCCCTGGTCCAACGGCAAACGCATCATGACCGGCGCCACCAATGGCACCGCCACCTGCCGCCAGATGCGCGTGCTGGCGAAGACCAACGAACAGATCGCCGCCCGCATCGACCTCTTTGACCACCGTGTGCCCGAGGAGGCCTACGACGTGAGCTACGACCCCGATGCCCTCACCAATCTTATTGCCAAACCCGAGCACGCCGCCCAGGTGGCCGTCCTGGAAAAAGCCATGGAAGACTGGATGGTCAAAACCAACGACCCGCTCCTCGAAGTCTTCCGCCATCGTGACGACCCCGCCGCGCGCGAAAAGCTCATGCAGCAGCTCGAAGGCAAACAGATGACCAAGAAGGAGCGCGTCGCCGCCAAGCAGGCCGCCAAGATGCAAAGCAGGTCTGCGGCAAAGCCCGATCCCTTCATCGTCCTCGTCGTGCCGGAGTCCGTCACCCCCAGCCAGAAGGCCACTGTCAAGCTCACCCACCACTTCCCCGCCGACCTCGGAGAGAAACCCGTGCAGGTCACCCTCAAAGGCGGCGACAACAGCCGCATCCAGCGCAAGGAAGTCAAAGCCCGCGGAGACGGCGTCATCGAAGTCACCTTCGACATCCCCGCCACCCTCCCCGAAGACAAAGCCATCTTCGCCGCCCTCGTCGGCAGCAATATCAAAGACGCCCTCCAGCATTTGCAGGCCAAGCCGGTGCCGGTGGTGGTGAAGTAGTGCTGTGGCTCGCCTTCGTTCACTCGAAACAACATCCTCTCTCACAGATGAAGGCCAACGGCCTTCCGTATTTAAGCCCAGGGTTCGTAGAACCCTGGGATAAGAGCAACCCGTACCGTTTGTCATGGTGCAACCCCAGCGGGGTTGCGTCCATCGCCGCAGTCAACCCCAAACATACGCCTCATCCCATCTCTGGTTATGGCGTCTCAGCAGTTCACGATACTCGTCTTGGAAGGTGATTTTCCGATGATGCTCCTCCTGTTGCTCGATGTATCGAACCACGGCTCCTGAACGGGATTCAGACACCGAAAAGCAGCCGTATCCAGCCTGCCAGTGGAATTGGCGGAACATGCCGCCGCGCTCCTGAATCCAATTGCAGGAGACGCGTTTGATCTCCTTGACGAATTCCGCCATGGCAAGGGTGCGCGATAGTGTGGTCAGCAAGTGGATGTGATCCGCGACACCTCCGACCTGGATGGGAAGACAGTCCAATGCCTTGGCACATCCACCAAGATAAGAGTGCACTTCGGAACGAAAAGACGCGTCGTGAAAGACCGGCTCGCGGTCCTTGGTGGAAAAGACAGTGTGGATCAAAACGCGGGCGATGGACTGGGACATGACAAATTCTGGATCAAGCGGCGATGGACGCAACCCCGCCGGGGTTGCACCGGAAATATCTGTGGGTGATTTCCATTCCCAGGGTTCTGCGAACCCTGGGCTTAAAGACGCATGCCCGTTGGGCATGAAACTGGGGTGTGACCAGCGCGTGCTTTCACTTCTTGGATAATCCCTCTTCGGAGGCGCGTTAAAACTCGCTTCATGATCCGCTCTCCTTTCTGTCTCTTCTTCGCCTGCGTCCTTACCGCCTCCGCCGCCGACCTCTCCGTCGCAAATTACCCTTCCATCCAGGATGCGCTCGATGCGAACCCAAACCGCATGCTCTTTGTGCCGGCGGGCGACTACTCCATCACGCAAAAGATCCGCATCCGTGGCGAGCGCAGCGGCCTCTTCGGCCCCGGGCGCATCATCCAGCAGAGCGCAGACCAGCCGATCATCGAGATCGAAAACGCGAATGCGGCGGAGATCCGCGATCTCACACTCACGCGGCCAGAGGGGAAAATGGACTCCCGCAATGAAGCCATCCTCGCCATCAAATGCCGCGACCTCGTCATCGAAAACGTGCGCGTGCTCGACAACCGCAGCCCCGCCGGAGCCATCTCCGTGCGCGAGAGCAAGGACACACGCATCTCCCGCTGCCTCGTGCGCAATTACATGCGCGTCAGCATCGACGACCGCACCCAGAGCAAGGACTGGGGCTACGCCTTCAACTGCACCGACGGCACCGGCATCAGCGTCAGCTACAGCACCGGCTCGCTCATCGAGGGGAACCGCGTCATCGAGGACAACTTCGTCCCCACTCCGGAAGTGAAGGCCCGGTACAAGCTCGGCGACTACGTGAAGAAGAACCCCGTAAAAGGCGCGCTCATGAACCAGCAGGCCTGGGACTCAAACTACACCGACGCCTGGCAGCAGGGCTCCGGCATCGTGGTCAATGCCCCGGAGGTGAACGACCTCACGCGCGTCATCGGCAACCACATTGAAAACGCCGCTCAGGGCCTCGACATCCATGCCGACCACGTCATCGTCTCCCAGAACATCATCACCAATGCCTTCATCGGCATGAAGGCCATGCACGGCTCGCGCAATGTGCTCATCTCTGGGAACCAGTTCGTGCGGAACTCCCTCTGGGCCATCGGCCTCATGCCAGGTGCCGCTGCTCATCCCGCCACCGATGACAAGCCCGAGAACTCCGATGGCGGCTCCATCATCTCCAACAACCTCATCTCCGACTTCGGTTACGGAGACGCCCACTGGATCTGGGGAAATGAACGCTCTCCCATCAAATTCGACACCGGCCAGCAGCCCGACGACCCGCCTCTCACCGACGTCGTGATCACTGGCAATGTCATCCACGCCCTCGACAAGCCCCGCTACAAATACGCCGTCATCATCCCCGGCGGCCCCAATGCCCCACGCGGCCTCCATTTTTCCAGCAACCTCTTCCACCCAGGCACCCAAGGCATCTGCAACACCGATCTGCCCCAGTAAAAAGGAGAGCGGACTTCAGTCCGCAGCACTCCGCGGCAAACAGCATTCTTATCCCTCCCCCATCCACGCCACATCAAAAACTCAAGTCTTGGAGCAGCGGGTGATAGAGAATTATTCACAAGCTATGTAGTATTACATAATACCACGATCTATCAAAAATAGGATCGTCCTCTCTTGGACACAACCGCCTCGTCACTGACCAGCTCTGAAGGGGCTGCGTAATTGAGCCCAGGGTCAGCCGAGCCTCAGCGAGGCGACCCTGGGTATATGGCAAACAATCCGGAAAGCAAACCCACCGCTTTCTTCACCACGCCGCGCTCTCCAGCAGCGTTTCCCCCGTCCTCCCGCAACGCCTCGCCTCCGCACCCACTCATTCCGTCAAACGAACCTCGAACGGTGTCACCCACCCGCCAGCCACTTCTGAAACGCCGTCTCCACGCGCTCCAGCATCTCCGTTCGACTGCGGCGCACATCCGTAAACTGATTCCACTGCGTGGTGTCCGCGCCCGGACCCTCGATCTCCGAGATAAACTCTATCACCAGCCCCAGCTTGTCGCGGTGCTGCTCACGCAGGTAGTCGGTGCAGGCGGCGGCGGTCTGCTGCAGCCGGTTTTTCGTTCCCAGTCCCATGCGCCATTCATCCGGCGTTTCCGCATCACAGGCAAGCACGAATGAAACAGCCGCCGCAGATCATCTTCCGCGTCTTTGCCGAAGGAACGTGCCCTCCGCTCCGTTCCCTCGCCATGCGCCAGCCAGCATCCATCACCAAATTCTGTCTCCTCATCCTTTCGTCATTCGCTCTCGCTGCATCGTCCTTCGCCGCTGAGCCACCGCCAAACATCCTCTTCGCTATCGCCGACGACTGGGGCCCGCATGCCAGCGCCTACGGTACGCCCTGGGTCAAGACCCCCAGCTTTGACCGCGTCGCCAAGGAAGGCCTGCTGTTCCGCCAGGCCTACACGCCCAATGCCAAATGCGCCCCCTCACGCGCCTGCATCCTCACCGGGCGCAATTCCTGGCAGCTTAAGGAAGCAGCCAATCACATCTGCTACTTCCCGCCCGAGTTCAAAGGCTGGGGCGAGGCCCTCGCCGAGAAAGGCTGGAACGTCGGCTACACCACCAAAGGCTGGGGCCCCGGCGTGGCCAATGACGCCAATGGCAAGCCTCGCCAGATGACCGGCAAGCCCTACAACAAACGCCGCGCCGAAGCCCCCACACCCGAGATTCTAAACTGCGACTACGCCGCCAACTTCAGCGACTTCCTCGATGCCGCGCCCGCAGGCAAGCCCTGGTGCTTCTGGTATGGCAGCGTCGAGCCGCATCGTGGCTACGAGTTCGGCAGCGGCGTCGCCAAAGGCGGCAAGAAGCTCACGGACATCGACCACGTGCCCGCCTACTGGCCGGACAACGACGTCATCCGCAATGACATGCTCGACTACGCCTTCGAGGTGGAGCATTTCGACAAGCACCTCGGCCGCATGATCGCCGACCTCGAAAAGCGCGGCCTGCTGGACAACACCCTCATCATCGTCACCGCAGACCACGGCATGCCCTTCCCGCGCAGCAAGGGAAACGCCAACGTGCAGGCCAACCACGTGCCCCTCGCCATGATGTGGAAAAAAGGCATCCTCCAGCCCGGCCGCACGCTCAGCGACTTCGTCAGCTTCGTCGATCTCGCCCCCACCCTCATCGAGGTGGCTGGCATGAAGTGGGCGGACACCGGCATGGCCGAGTCTCCCGGCCGCAGCCTCACCGATCTCTTCGCCGCCAAGCCCGTCCATGTGCGCGATCACGTCCTTCTCGGCAAAGAACGCACCGACGTCGGCCGCCCGCACGACTGGGGCTATCCCATCCGCGCCATCGTGACGAAGGACAGCGTCTTCATCGAAAACTTCGAGCCCACCCGCTGGCCCGGCGGCAATCCCGAGACCGGCTACATGGACTGCGATGCCGGTGCCACCAAGACCTTCATCCTCGACGCCCATCGCAAAAACCCCGCCGACCCTTTCTGGCAGCTCTGCTTCGGCCTGCGTCCCGGCACCGAGTTTTACGATCTCAAAGCCGACCCCGATTTCGTTAATAACCTCCCCGCCGATCCCCGTGCCACCGCCTTGAAAACACAGCTCCACGCCGAGCTCACTCAGCAGGGAGATCCCCGCATGTCGGGCCAGGGCTCCATCTTCGACGAATACAAACACGCCCAGCCCGGGAACGTTGGCTTCTATGAGAAATTCATGAGCGGCAAGCCCATGAAAGCCGGATGGATCAATCCAAGCGACATCGAACCCCGGCCCGTGCTTCCATGAGAATCCTGCTCTGCCTTCTGCTCTGCAGTTCTGCGTTTGGTGCGTCCAAAAAACTCACTGGCACCCAGCCGCTGCCACCCATGCCTGCGGCGGCCTTTACCGTCGTCATCATTCCAGACACCCAGGCCTACACCGGCAAAGGCTGCAAGGCTACGCCAGAGAGCACCGAACCCGTGTCCAATACCAACCTGGAGGCCCAGGTGAAATGGATCGCCGCGCACCGGGAGGATCAAAACATCGTCTTCGTCAGCCACGTCGGAGACATCGTGGACAAAAACAATGCCAACGAATGGGCCGTGGCCAGGCAGCACCTCGACACCCTCCGCGGCGTGGTCCCCTTCAGCCTCACGGTCGGCAATCACGACATGACCACCAAGGGAGACGCGCATCTTTTCCAAGAGCACTTTCCCGCCGCCAGCTTCAAGGACTATCCCTGGTACCTCGGCAGCTACACCCACACCCGCAAAGATCAGAACGTCTCCGCCAACAATGTGAACAGCGCCCAGCTCTTCACCGCCGGCGGCATGGACTTCATCCACCTCAGCCTCGAGTGCAATGCACCCGACGACGTGCTCGCCTGGGCCGGTGACCTCCTCGCCAAAAATGCATCACGCCGTGCGCTCATCACCACCCACATGGACCTCGGCATCCTCGACAAGCCCAAGACCGAGGAGGGCTTCATCCACGATCCCAAAGGCCGCATGCGCTGGATCAAAATCCACGGCGCGCGTGGAAACACCGGAGAGCAGATGTGGGACAAGCTCTTCCGCAGGCACGCAAACCTCCGCCTCATCTTCTGCGGAGACCAGAGCCGCGTCACCGCGCTGAAACTCACCACCCCGGCTGACGACGGCCACCCCGTCACCTCCATGCTCACAGACTACCTCTCCCAGCCCGCCCTGCGCCTCCTGCGCTTTGTGCCCGCAGAGAACCGCATCCACGCCCTCACCTACGATGTCGTAAACAACGTCCTCGTCTCCGACACACCCTACGTCCACGACCTCGACCAGCACCAGTTCACGCTCGACTACCCCATGCAGCCTGCTGCCAGATAAAATTCATCCGCCATGAGACCCTTGCTACTCACACTCCTGTCTTCTCTCCTCGCGCTTCATTCGTCCTTCGCGGCTCCGCCCAACATCCTCTTCGTCCTCTCAGACGACCACAGCTACCCCTTCATCCACTGCTATGGCCGCGATGAGATGAAGACGCCAAACCTCGACCGCTTTGCCGCAGAGGGCATCATGTGCCGCCGCATGTTCACCGGCGCACCACAGTGCGTGCCCTCCCGCGCCACCATCATGACCGGCCGCTCCGCCGTGGCCTGCCGCATGACGCGCTTCTCCTCGCCTCTTCCTCGCGATGAGATCACCTTTCCCGAGATCCTCAAAAAAGACGCGGGCTACTTTGTCGGCTGCTGCGGCCGCACCTATCATCTCGATGGCTCAGGCCGCAGTCCCGAGGCCTCGTCACAGGTCTTTGAGGAGCACCACCTCGTCACCTTCAAAGACCGCTTCGACTACGTGGACGCCAGCGGCCAGGAGAGCCTGCCCACTAAAATTAACGAGTTCTTTGATCAGAAGCCAAAGGACAAGCCCTGGTTCCTCTGGGTCGGTTTCAGCGATCCCCACCACGCCTGGAACACCGGCAAAAACCCGCCCGATCCCGCCAAGCTCAAAGTCCCCGGCTTTCTCCCCGACCTCCCCGGCGTGCGCAAAGACCTCTCTGCTTATGAAGGCGAGATCGAGCATTGCGACGGCGACTTCCAGCACGTGCTCGATCTCATCAAAGAGCGCGCCGGTTTGGAAAACACCCTCATCATTTTCATGGGAGACAACGGCATGGCCTTCCCCAGCGGCAAAGGCTCGCTGCACGATCCCGGGCTCAATGTTCCCCTCCTCGCATGGTGGCCCGGCGTCATCAAACCCGGTGGCGACTCCAGCGCGCTCATTTCCGGCGAGGACATCGCTCCCACCTGTCTCGAAGCCGCCGGCCTTCCCGTGCCAGATCGCATGAGCGGCGTCAGCTTCCTCCCGCTGCTCAAAGGCACCAAGTTTGAAAAAGAGCGCCAGCACATCTTCGCCGAGCGCGGCCCCCACGGCAGCGCCACCTTCAATGAAGGCACCACCGCCAGCGGTGTGGACTACAGCCGCTGCGTGCGCAGCGCCCGCTACAAGCTCATCTACAACGTCACCCCCAACATCCGCTACACCCCCGTGGACAGCGGCGGTGATCCCAGCTGGAAAGACATCACCAAGGCGCACGAGGACAAGACCCTCGCCACCGAATTCGAAGACCTCTGGTTCACCAGCCCGCGCCCTGTCTATGAACTCTACGACCTCCAGGAAGACCCCGCCGAGCTTCACAATCTCTACGGCCAGAAAGGCCTGGAGCCAGCCACCCTCGAGCTCAAGACCGCCCTGCAAAAGAAGATGATCCTCGATTACGACTACCTGCCACTCCCCATCGCTGGAGACGCCAAAGCCAAAGGCAAAGCTCAGGTCAAAAACAACCCCAGCCGCGCCGAACAGTTCAAGCGTCTCGATACCGACCACGACGGCAAGCTCACCAAAGAAGAGTTCAGTGCCAGACGTAATGCAGAAGACGCAGCAAAGTGGTTCAAAGCCCGCGACGTGGACGGCAGCGGCACCATCGATCAGGCCGAATACACCGCCGGCACCGTGCCCAATCCGCCCAAGCGCTGAAGGCTGTTCTCAACATGCCCTGCTTAATTGCAACATTGATCTTGTGGCCTATTCGTGCCACATTAGCACTATGGCAGTCAAAGCAGCAATTGTCCGTGCCCGGGTTGATCAGAAGCTGAAACGCGAATCTGAAGCGATCTTGCGTAAGCTAGGCCTCAACACCACCGAGGCGATACGCATGTTCTTCACACAGGTGACATTGAAACGCGGCCTGCCTTTTGCCGTATCACTTCAGACGGAAGACACGGCGAATTCCGATCTGCTCCTGCCAAAAGCCAAGCGCAAAGCAGCCATCGACAGCCTCTATGACGACTGAACCGGGAGAGGTGTATCAGGTGGACCTGGGCATCGCGGGCAAGCTCCGCTACTTTGTCGTCGTGTCACGACACGATGATGACCCTCCTCGTGCACTTTCACTTTGCGTCCCGATTACGACTCAAAACCGAGGTTCCAAATATGAGGTGACTCTTCCGCGTGTTCGTTTTCTGCGCGAACAAAGCTTCGCTAATGTTCAGGGCCTCCAGGCTGTACAGCATCACGAGCTTCGTGGTCCCGTAGGACGATTCAATGCGCCAACGGTGAACTCCATCAAAGATGCCCTTCGGTTCGCGCTGGAACTTTAGATGCGGAAAAGCTGCCGCAGAGAGTGTTTTGGAAGAAAATTTTATGGACGCCATTGAAGCCAACCAGCTCCTACAGCGGCCTCTGGAAAGCAGAGACTACAATCGGCTGGCGAAATGGCTCCGCGAGAGTCCTGAGGCAGAGCGAATAGATTTTTTTCGCCGTCATTTGCGTACGAGTCATCCTGCCTTTTGGAAACTTGCCATGTCGTCCATTAATAGTCGCAGTGAAGCTTTCGACCTGTTTAAGCGAGGCTTGGATGACATCACTTCTGCACATTCCTCAAAGACCAAGATTTGCACCCATTTCGGAGTTGCCAAACTCGGGGCGAAAAGTGCGATTGCTGAGATTGCATCCAGGATCGATTCTCAGCCTCATGTGGTTGATATGGCGCTGTACTGGCTGCCGAGCATGATTGCAAAAGACACCCCGGCGTTCACGGTTTTGGAAATGCTCCAAATTCAGGCTGAAGACAAAAACATCATCAAGCCTGTTAGAAGCATCGAAGGTTCCGATGGTCGCATCACATATGCAGATCGCTATGGAAGCGAATGATTAAATCCCGGGACACACTGCCACGTGTTCTTTTGAGAGAGCCGCTTCTCATACGCGTTCCTACAGCACTATGCTGCGCCTCCTCCTCTTCCTCACTCTTACCCTCTCCCTCCGCGCCGATTTCATCACCCCGGTCTTCTCCGACGACTTCTCCCGCGATGAAGCCACCCCCGGCAAGGAGGACATCGGCAATGGCTGGACCAGCAACAGCGCCTGGCGCGCCAAAGGCCATCAGCAGGTCGATCTCATCGACGGCCACATGCACGTCACCAAGCACGCCGAGGCCGACCACGGTGTCGCCATCTTCCACGCAGCCGAGTTTCAAGACGGCATCGTGCAGCTCAAGTTCCGCCTCGGCGAAGGCGACGACCTCGGCGTCGATTTCGTCGATCGCGAGCTCAAAACCGTGCACGCCGGCCATCTCTGCATCGCCCGTGTCACCAACAAGGCCGTCACTATCACCGACTCCAAGACCGGCGGCATGGACAATGAAATCCGCGCCCGCCGCGAGAAAGGAGACAAATCTCCCGAACTCACTGCGCTGCTCAAATCCAAAACCAAATCCTTCAAGCTCGACCTCAAGCCCGGCGAGTGGCACACCATGAACATCAAGATCGTCGCCGACCAGATGACCGTCCGCATCGACGACCTGGAAGCCGTTTCATTCAGCAGCGAAGGCATCGCGCATCCAACGAAACGCATGATCACCCTCGCCGTAAACAAATCAGCGGACGTGGATGACGTGAAGGTTTCGAAGCTGAAGTGAGTATTTCACTCCTTCCATGCGCTTCGTTTTCTTCTTTGCCCTTTTCGCCACCGCTTCTATCGCTCAACCATCGCACGAGGTCGTCCCCGGCTGGCCGCAGCTTCCGGAGGGCCACACGCTCGGCCTTTGCGCTGGTGTAGGTGTTGATGCCCAAAACCGTGTGTTCGTTTTCCATCGCAGCGGCCGCGTCTGGACCAAGCCCTTTCCCAAAGACCCCATCGCAGCGCCCACCGTCAGCGTCTTTGACGGTGCCACCGGCCGCCTCCTCAGCACGTGGGGCGTCAGCCGCTTCATCATGCCGCACGGCCTCACAGTGGATCACACAGGCAATCTCTGGCTCACCGATGTCGGCCTGCATCAGGTCTTCAAATGTTCACCCTCAGGCAAGCTGCTGCTCACGCTGGGAGAAGCAGGTGTCCCCGGAAATGATGACACCCATTTCAATCTGCCCACCGATGTAGCCGTGCTCCCAGACGGCTCCTTTTATGTGAGCGACGGCTACCAAAACACACGTGTGCTGAAATTCACCGCCACAGGCCGCTTCGAGTTTCAGTGGGGAACCAAAGGAAAAGGACCGGGCCAATTCCACCTGCCGCACGGCATCACCCTGGACCACGAAGGCCGTGTCATCGTCTGCGACCGTGAAAACGAGCGCCTTCAGGTCTTCGACCCCAAAGGCGCCTTCCTGCACGAGTGGAAAGGCCCGCAGATCGGCAAACCCTATGGCATCGCCACCAGCCCCGACGGCCATCTCTTCGTCATCGATGGCGGCTCTCCATCATTGAAACGCGAACAGCGCGGCAAGGCAGTGGAACTCGATACCTTCGGCAGCTACGGCAAAGAGCCCGGGCAGTTCCAGCTCGGTCACGACATCGCCGTCGGTCCAGACGGCTCGGTCTACGTCGCCGAAGGCACCGGCGCACGCGTGCAGAAGTTCGTGCGCAAAAATGCTGCCGATTGAGACCGCATAGCTCTCATGCTGCGCGCTCTGGAGGAGAGGGATCGTCCCGATCCCTCACGCACTCGCAACGTTCACCCGTCACCTCCCATCCTCAGCCACCGCCGTGATTCCCTTCAGGCTGTCAAAGCTCACCTTCTTCATCGTGGCGATGAATTCCCGCATGTACGCCGTCCCGGCCAGCCTGCGTGTCGTCGCGGCATTCAGCTGCGAATACAGCCCGCTCTTCCGCACAGGCCGGTGCGCCACATAGTTCCGCTCCAGGTAGGGCTGCACCGCCCAGCCCGGCATGGCCGCGACTCCGCGCTGGCTCGCCACCAGCTGCAGGATCGCCACCGTCAGCATCGCCGTGCGCCGCACCGGGTTCACCCCCAGCGGGGCCAGCACCTCCCGCACCAGATCAATGCGGTCATCCGGGATCGGATAGGTGATGAGCGTCTCTTTGGCAAAATCCTGCGCGGTCAGGTGGCTCTTCCGCGTCAGCGGGTGCTGATGTGCCAGCAGCGCCAGCACCTCGTAGCGAAACAGCGGATGATACACGATGTCCTCACGCGGCGGCGCTTTCGACACGATCACGAGATCCGCCTGATTCTCGATCAGCAGCCCGGTGGGGTCGGGCTGAAAGCCTGACACCAGGTCCATCTCCACCTCCGGCCACGCCACTCGAAACTCATCCATCGCCGGCATCAGCCAGTCAAAGCACGAGTGGCACTCCACCGCGATGCGCAGCTGCCCGGCCTTCCCTTCCGCGATGCGTGCCACATCGCGCTCGCACTGCCGCATCTGCTTCACGATCTCATGTGCCGTGCCCAGCAGCCGCTCCCCCGCAGGGCTCAGCCGCAGCGGGCTGCTCTTCCGCTCAAACAACGGCACCCCGAGATGTGTCTCGATGCTCTTTACCTGATGCGAAAGCGCAGGCTGGGAAAGGTGCAGGCGGCGGCCCGCTTTCGAGAGGTTTCCCGTTTCAGCAAGAGCGATCAGGGCGTGCAGATGGCGGATTTCGATCATGCCGCCATCATAAACCATTTCGATGATCATCCACAAAACTATCTGGATTGTGAATGCTGATTCCGGCGATAGTTATCCCGTCGCTATGAGCGACAACATCATCCACACACACAATCTCGGCTACCCGCGCATCGGCGAGCAGCGCGAACTCAAAAAAGCCACCGAGGCCTTCTGGCACGGCAAAATCTCCCAGCAGGAGCTGGAGGCCATCGGCCGCAGGCTGCGCCGGGACCACTGGGCCAAACAAAGCGCCGCAGGCATCGACCTCATCCCGTGCAGCGACTTCTCCTTCTACGATCAGATGCTCGATTTCTCCTGCCTCATCGGCAACGTGCCGCCGCGCTTTGGCTGGTCGGGAGACAGCATCGGGCTGGACACCCTCTTCCTCATGGCTCGCGGCTCACGTGGCGAAGGGCATGAAGCCTGCAGTCAGGGCTGCACTGGCGGGCATGAGGCGGCCTTTGCCTGCGAAATGACCAAATGGTTCGACACCAATTACCACTATATCGTGCCCGAGTTCCGGGCAGACACACAGTTCCGTCTCGTGGGCGGCAAAGTCTTCCATGAGTTTGAAGAAGCCAAGGCCCTCGGCCTGCGCGCCAAGCCCGTGCTGCCCGGCCCCGTGACCTACCTCTCGCTTGGCAAAGTGCAGGACTCGCAGCACCCGGACTTTGACCGCTGGTCTCTGCTCGACGGCTTGGTGTCCGTCTATGAGCAGATCCTGCGCCGCCTCGCCGCACAGGGCGTAGAGTGGGTGCAGATCGACGAGCCCGTCTTCGCGCTCGACCTCTCCCCACAGCAGCGCGATGCCGTGGTGGATGCCTGGAGCAGGCTCGCGGCTGCTGCGCCCGGTTTAAAAATCATCGTAGCCAGCTACTTCGGCGCGCTGCGGGAAAATCTGCCGCTCTTCCTCTCTCTGCCCGCACACGCCTTCCACTGCGACTTCGTGCGCGCTCCAGAGGAGCTGGACTCAGTGCTCGATCATCTGCCACAGGACAAGATCCTCTCCCTCGGCGCGGTGGATGGCCGCAATATCTGGAAAAACGACTTCGCCAAATCCCTCACACTGCTCACCGCAGCCCGGGCAAAGCTGGGCGCACGCCGCCTCTGGGTAGCTCCCTCATGTTCTCTGCTGCACGTGCCCGTCACCCTCGCCTCCGAGCCCGCACTGGATGCACAGATCGAAAACTGGCTGGCCTTTGCAGATGAAAAGCTCAAGGAAGTCGTCACCCTCAGCGCGCTCCTGCGTGGCACCGCTCGCAGTGGTGTGCTGGAGGAAAATCAGGACGCCATCCACAGCCGCGCCACCAGCCCCCGCACGCACAATCCAGAAGTGCGCGCACGTCTCGCACGGGTGACGGCTGACGACGCCCGCCGTCGCTCACCCTTTGCGCAGCGCCAGCTCTTGCAGCAGTCCCGGCTCGGCCTGCCCGAGTTTCCCACCACCACCATCGGCTCCTTTCCACAGACGGCCGAGGTGCGCTCCATGCGCGCCCGCTGGAAAAAAGGCGAGCTCACCACCGCCGAATACGAGGTCTATCTGGAAAACGAAACACGCGCCTGCGTCGCCTTTCAGGACGAGATCGGTCTCGACATGCCGGTGCATGGCGAGTTCGAGCGCAATGACATGGTCGAGTACTTCGGCGAGCAGCTCGATGGCTTCCTCTTCACCGCCAATGGCTGGGTGCAGAGCTACGGCACCCGTTGCGTCAAGCCACCCGTCATTTACGGAGACGTCAGCCGCCCCGCACCCATGACGGTGCGCTGGGCGCAGTTCGCGCAGTCACTCACGCCACGCCCCATGAAGGGCATGCTCACCGGCCCTGTCACCATCCTGCAGTGGAGCTTTGTGCGCGATGACCAGCCCCGCTCCGAGACCACGCGCCAGATCGCCCTCGCCATCCGCGATGAAGTCGTGGACCTCGAGGCCGCAGGCATTGCCGCCATCCAGATCGACGAGCCCGCCATCCGCGAAGGCTTGCCTCTGCGCCGCGCCGACTGGGCGCACTACCTCGACTGGGCCGTCACTGCCTTCCGCCTCAGCGCCAGCGGCGTGCGGGATGATACGCAGATCCACACGCACATGTGCTACTCCGAGTTCAACGACATCATCGCCGCCATCGCAGACATGGATGCCGACGTCATCACCATCGAGACATCTCGGTCCAACATGGAGCTGCTCGGCGCCTTCGTGGATTTCCACTATCCCAACGAGATCGGCCCCGGCGTCTATGACATCCACTCCCCGCGCGTGCCTTCTGTCAGCGAAATGGAAAACCTCATGCGCAAAGCCGAGGCCGTCATCCCCCGCCGCAATCTGTGGGTCAACCCCGACTGCGGCCTCAAGACACGCGGCTGGCCCGAAGTGAAGACCTCCCTCATCCACATGGTGCAGACCGCCAAAAAACTGCGCGCCACACAGCCGCAACCTGCCGTGTAACCCGCCATGCACATCCACGACATCCTCTCCGCCACTCGTGGCACCACCGCGTTCTCCTTCGAGTTCTTCCCGCCGCGCACTCCTGCGGCGGTGAAGACCCTGCAGACCACGCTCGACCAGCTCGCACCGCTGCGCCCCGCCTTTGCCAGCGTGACGTATGGCGCGGGCGGCAGCACCCGCGAGCTCACCCAGAGCCTCGTCACCGAGCTGCGGCAGAGCGATGTCTTTGACCCCATCCCGCACCTCACCTGCGTCGGCCACAGCGAGTCAGACATCATGACTCTGCTCACCCGCTACGCCGCTGCCGGAGTCAGCAATATCCTGGCTCTGCGCGGCGACCCGCCTTCAGGTGGCACAGACGGCAGCTCCTTTGCACACGCAGCGGATCTCGTGCGCTTCATCCGCCAGTTCAATGAACGCGGCCTGCACCCCGACCCGCGCGGCTTTGGCATCGGCGTTGCCTGTTTCCCCGAAGGCCATCCCGCCACGCCCAATCGCATGACGGAGATGGATCACCTCAAGGCCAAGATGGACGCCGGAGCCGACTGGCTCTGCACCCAGGCATTCTTTGACAATCACGCTTTCCACGACTTCCGCGCCCGCTGCGCGCTTGCGGGCATCACCGCGCCCATCCTCGCTGGCATCCTCCCGCTCACCACCGCCAGCGGCATGCAGCGCATGGCCGCCCTCGCCGGCGGCATGCGCTACCCTGCCCGCCTCATTCGTGCCCTCAATCGCGCAGGAGATGACCCCGAAGCCTTCCGCCGCATCGCCCTCCACCACGCCGCCGAACAATGCACCGACCTCTTGGATCAAGGTGCCGACGGCATCCACCTCTACACCCTCAATCAGGCCCAGCCCGTGCTGGAAATCCATGCACGCTTGGGCCTTCGCTGAGCCTCATACACTTTCCTCCGCTTCATTCGTTGGCACCCACGCAGGGAAGGGATCTGGCAGCGCCCGCCATTCATGAGGCCCGGCTTTCATCTCATCGTTATGCAGCAGGCAGGCATCCAGTTTCGCCGTAATGGCAGCTCGGTCCATCCTCCGCCCAATGAACACGATTTCGCTGCGGCGGTCGCCGTAAGGTTCCTGCAAATTCGCTTCGATCTCCGCCAGCGCGTCAGCATCCGCCGGCCACTCATTGCGGCTCACGGCGGACCAAAACAGGCCCATCGCCCGCGTTTCGCGCAGCACGCCCGCCTGGGAGAGATAGCCCGCCAGCTCCATGCGCGTGGCTAGCCAGAACATGCCCTTCGCCCGGATCACTCCCTCCCACGCGGCGCGCATGAAGACATCAAACCGCTGCGGATGAAACGGCCGCCGCGCCCGGTAGATGAAGCTGCTGATGCCATACTCCTCGGTCTCAGGCGTGTGCCCGTTCAGGGAGTCCAGCCAGCCCTCCGCCTGCTCGGCCTTGGCCAGCTCATACAGTCCAGTACCTAGCACCGCCTCCAGCGGCACCTCCGACCGCCGTGTCTCATGCACCTTTGCCTCGGGGTTCAGCGCACGGACGACTCCGCGTATGTCCTCCAATTCCTCCGCGCTGACTTCGTCGGTCTTGTTGATCAGGATGACGTTCGCAAACTCGATCTGGTCTGTCAGCAGATGCACGATCGTGCGCCCATCTTCCTCAGACACCGCCTGCCCGCGCTGCTGCAGGTCATCCGTGCTGTAGTAGTCGTTGAGAAAATTCCGCGCATCCACCACGGTCACCAGCGTGTCTAGCTGTGCCAGATCATTCAGGCTGCGTCCCTGCTCATCCTTGAAGGTGAAAGTCTCCGCCACCGGCATCGGCTCAGACACTCCGGTGGACTCGATCAGCAGCGCATCAAACCGGCCCTCCTGAGCCAGCCGGGTCACCTCTAGCATCAGGTCCTCCCGCAGCGTGCAGCAGATGCAGCCATTGCTCATCTCCACCATTTTCTCCTCCGTGCGCGAGAGCTGTGCATCCCCCGCCTTCACCAGTTGCGCGTCCACATTCACCTCGCTCATGTCATTCACGATCACCGCCACCCTCCGCCCCTCCCGGTTGCGCAGGATGTGGTTGAGCAGCGTGGTTTTCCCAGCGCCAAGAAAGCCGGAGAGAACCGTGACAGGGAGTTTGGAAAGGTGAGCAGACATGCAATGGAGGCGTTTTTGATAACGCAATAAAGTTGCAACAATTATGAATTACTGCAACATGATTGCATTATAAAAATACCGCCGGAAACCCAGCACTGCCCTCAAAAGACCTTTTCGTTACCCAGCCGCTCATGATCCACATCAGGTAGATTCAGCACCGCGCGCTACAGCAGCTTGGCCTGCGCCCGCGCTCTGGGCTGGCATAGAGTTATGCCGTAATCAGTCGAATACGAGTCTGCTCTGGATCACAGACTGTGAGAGAGTGCAGCAGGCTCTGGGGCGTGAAAGCAAGAAGCGCCCCATTTGGAGTGCGGTTGCGGAGTGAAGAATGAACGCAGCTACCGCTTTTCGCAGGCCGGACGGCAGGCTGAGGCCATAAAACCCTGCATGACCTCGCGTAAGCGGTGGCTCCGATGCACAACTGCTGATGATCCTTCATCGGCATGCTGGGTGGTATGGCATGCGGCGAATGGATGACAGACCTGTTTTCAATGCATCGTGGTCTCAGCGCCCTCCGGAGCGGGGAAATCTTCCTCGTCACTTGCCTTGGCTTCTGTGGCATCCCCGCCCTGGTTCATGGCATGGAGAGATTTCAAATAAGCGTTGTTCGGCGTGGGCTTCACGGCACGCTCCTCGGTCTGCAGCATGCCCTGCACGCGCTGGGTGCTGCCTGCGATGAGGTCGGCGATCAGCGTGGCCTCGGGCAGGTTCTTCCAGTACTTCTTTGGCATCTCCGACTGCATGGCGCTGATCTTTACGCGGGCGGGGTTGAAGATGTTCCTGTAGTAGGTGCGCCAGAGTTCGTCTTGCGCGTCCTCGTCCGGCGCGCTGCTGCGTGGCACGCCTGCGGTGAAATGCAGCCGCGTGCCATCCCAGTGCGCACATTCATGCGGGGTCAGGATGGACCAGTCCATGCCGGCAAAGCGTTTCTCAAAGAACGGCGAAGCCAGCCGCACGATGCGGTGCTCGGGCTCAAACCACGCCACGAACTGCTCTCGCCCGGTGGCGGCATCCGTGCCCACGAGGCGGAAGCGCACAAAGGCATGCATCTTGTGGATGTCCCGCCCCACGGCCTTGCACCAGTCCTGCAGCTGGCGCACATCGCGGTCGGTTGGCATCGATAGCAGGTGGCGCTCTCCGCCGACGGTGAGCCGCCACAGCACGCGGTACAGCATGGCCCAGCGTCGTGCATCGGTATGCGCTGCGGCACTGCGTGCCAGATCGAGGAAGGCGGGGGGCACCTTGATGGCCTGTGCACCCGGCACGGCGAACGCAGCGGGCTCTTCACGCACAAATAGCGCGGCCTCCTGCGCATCATCCGCCCACAGCACCTCGTGCGGCGCCACACTTTGGGCCAGCAAAGCGCGTGCCGCAGCACGCCAGGCTTCAAACTCAGGTTCGATGACGACGGTGCGCATGCAGGGCGGAGAGGCTAGGCGTTATTTGGACTGCGGCTGCGCAGTGAGGCACGAACGGAGCTGCCGCTTTCAAACGTCCCGTGGCCGTTGCAGGCTCGCTGCGGCTGCGAACCACCGCCAGCTTCCGCCTTCGGACATTCCATGGCATGTGCATGTCCAGCACCACGCCGAAAGCGGTGGCTGCGCTCATTCTTCGCTGCGCAGCCGCACTCCCCAAAAAAGCCTGCCCCGCGAAGGGCCATGAAAATGAGCAGCCAGCCCAGAGCCATTCGTGAAAATTCGCGGATCTTCGTGGTCATTCGTGTTGATGATCATTTCCTCACAGCTCCCCCGATCTCGCGGAGATGAAATCGCCGGCGGTCGGTTTGGGCGCTGCGCCGAAGTTTATTTCCAGCTGCTCCGGCGGCGGCAGAAAGCGGGCGCGCAGGGAGTCGCTGTCCAGCCCCAGACGTGCAGGGTGGTGGTCTGCAGCAGTGATGAAAGGCAGCAGCTTCTTCATCTGCAGGCGCAGGCGAATCAGGTCGGCCAGCCGCAGCCGCGTGTAGCGCCGTGCCGCCAGGATGCGTTCCACATTGCGCACGCCCAGGCCGGGGATGCGCAGCAGCAGCTCACGCGGTGCGCGGTTCACATCCACCGGGAAGGAGGCGCGGTTTCGCAGCGCCCAGGAGAGCTTGGGATCCAGCGCGAGATCGAGATTCGGCGCAGCAGCAGAGGCGATCTCCTCCACTTTGAATTCATAAAAGCGCAGCAGCCAGTCGGCCTGGTACAGGCGGTGCTCGCGGATCAGCGGCGGGGCCTTCAGCGGCAGGATGGTGGACGGCTCTGGGATGGGGCTGAAGGCGGAGTAGTACACGCGGCGCAGGCGGTGCGCGGTGTACAGCTTGTCCGCGCAGCCGAGGATGGTGGCGTCCGTGGAGGCATCCGCCCCCACGAGCATCTGCGTGCTCTGCCCGGTGGCAAAGGGCGGCGGCTTCGGCGCGTTCGGTTTGCGCTTCTCCGCATGGCGTTCGTCGATCTTCCCCCGGATGCGCCCCATGGCCTCCTCCGTGCGCGCGAGGTTTTTCTCTGGGGCCAGCGTGTTCAGGCTCTGCTGGCTGGGCAGCTCCACATTGATGCTGATGCGGTCCGCATAGCGCCCCGCCAGTGCGATGAGATCCTGCGAGGCTTCGGGGATCGTTTTAAGGTGGATGTAGCCGCGAAACTGGTGCACCTCCCGCAGCTTGCGCGCCACGTCGATGACCAGTTCCATCGTGTGGTCCGCACTGCGGATGATGCCGCTGCTGAGGAACAGGCCCTCGATGTAGTTCCGCTTGTAGAAATCCAGCGTCAGCCGCACCACCTCGTCCGGCGTGAACCGCGCCCGCGTTACGTTGCTGGAGCGGCGGTTGATGCAGTAGTGGCAGTCGTACAGGCAGGCGTTCGTCATGAGCACTTTCATGAGCGACACGCAGCGCCCGTCCGGCGTGTAGGAGTGGCAGATTCCCATCCCACCAGTGGACCCCACGCCCGCGCTCCCCCGCGAATCCTTCCTCGCTGCGCCGCTGCTCGCGCACGAAGCATCATACTTCGCCGCATCCGCCAGGATTTCGAGTTTGCGGTGGAGGTCCATCATGAGCGCAGGCCAGGAGCAGGCATGCGGATCTTATACTGTTCACAAGAACATTTTCAATCGTGAAGGTGGCCATATCGGCAGTCTTTTGGACGTTCAAAATGGCAGGCGTGTTGCCGCCTCTGAATGACAGTCAGATCCACCCTCGCTTCGTCCGTGTAAACCAGTCGCATTAGGCGATGACTGAGTCGAGTTCAGCTATGATTTCCTCGTGGCTGTAAGAGCGTGTTTCACCGTGTTCGCGGCGCAGCACCCGGGCATCCATTTCCTCGCGCCACTGAGGCGGCATCTCATCGTCATCTTCCAGGCTCACCAGCAGTCGCTCCGCAATGTAGGAGCGCTCGGGGCGTGGCATGGCGAGGGCGCTTTGGAGAACGCTGGTGATGTCAATGGCCTCGGTGCTCATGGGATGAGTGTATCAGCCGACGGCTAATATTTTAACCGGGGATGCGGGCTAGAGAAGTAGCGGCGTAGGGAGGCTTGATGGAGATCTGAGTCCATATATCATAGTTGAGATGAACTTGGAATCGGAGAAAGATTCAGCCCGGCGGAGGGTGGAAGTATTCCTGTCTCGGTATGCGGATCACGATGCCAGCTTTGCCCCGTTGCGTTTGGCAAGGGCGTGGCTGGACGAGTTGATGAAAACCGAATTTGATCCGCTGGCTCTTGTCCAGATTCGCGATGAGGCCAAAGGCATTCAAAACCGATTCGACATCGCTTTCTTCACCTTCTGCAATCACATCGACGGGGTGGTCAAAGAATTGACGCGCCCAATTGGAGCCTGACTCACCCCAAAATCCCCGGCACCAGCTCCCCATGCACATCCGTCAGCCGGAAATCACGCCCCTGATATCGGAAGGTCAGCCGCTCATGATCCAGCCCCAGCAGGTTCAGCACCGTGGCATTCAGGTCATGCGTATGCACCGGGTTTTCGGCAATGTTAAAGCCAAAGTCATCCGTCTTGCCATACACCGTCCCCGGCTTGATCCCGCCGCCCGCCATCCACATCGTGTAGGCATCCTTGTGGTGATCACGCCCCGGCGAGGTCTTGGTGCCATCCTGATTCGCCCCCTGGCGCAGCGGAGTGCGGCCAAACTCCCCGCCCCAGATCACCAGCGTCTCATCCAGCAGCCCGCGCTGCTTCAGGTCCCGCACCAGCGCAGCCATCGGCTGGTCCACATCCTTCGCCTTCGCCGTCAGTCGTTGCTTCAGGCCGCCATGGTGATCCCAGTCCGAATCAAACAGCTGCACCATCCGCACTCCGCGCTCGATCAGCCGTCGCGCCAGCAGGCAGTTGTTCGCAAAGGACGCCTTGCCCGGCTGCGCCCCATACATCTCCAGCGTCGCCTGGTTCTCCCGCGTGATGTCCATCAGCTCCGGCACGCTCGTCTGCATCCGGTACGCCATCTCATACTGGCTGATCCGCGTCGCGATTTCCGGATCTCCCATCACCCCCAGCTGCTGCTCATTCAGCGCCTTCACCGCATCCAGCACATGGCGCCGGTCCTTCGCACTCTGCCCCGCCGGATTCCCCAGAAACAGCACCGGCTCCCCGCTGCCGCGAAACTGGATGCCCTGATACACACTCGGCAGAAATCCCGTGCTCCACAGCGTCGATCCCGCCCCGCCTGCCGGGCCTGAGAGCAGCACCACATACGCAGGCAGGTCGCGGTTCTCCGTCCCCAGGCCATACGTCACCCACGCCCCCAGGCTCGGCCTTCCTCCCTGGCCAAAGCCCGTGTGCAGAAACATCTGCGCCGGCGCGTGATTGATCTCATTCGTGTGCAGAGACTTCACCACGCAGAGGTCATCCGCCACCGTGCCCAGGTGCGGCAGCAGCTCGCTCAGCTCCAGCCCGCTCTGCCCGTGCCGCTTGAATTGAAACTCCGTCCCCGCCAGCTTCATCTCCCCGCCGATAAACGCAAAGCGCTTCCCCTTCGTCAGCTCCTCCGGGCAGTTCTGCCCGTCCATCTTCTGCAGCAGCGGCTTGTAGTCATACAGATCCAGCTGCGAAGGCGCGCCGATCATGTGCAGGTAGATGATGTGCTTCGCCTTCGGCGCAAAGTGCGGCCTCGGTGCCACCGGCACACCCGCTGCTGGCAGATCCCGCGCCAGCAGAGACCCCAGCGCCACCCCACCCAGCCCCAGACCAGACTGCCGGAAGAACTGGCGGCGGGAGACATCGAGAAAAGCAGGCGTGTTCATGGCTGGCAGTCGCAAATAGAGAGCGTGTGTTCCCCATGAAACGCACCCAGGCACCCCGAGATTGCGCCCTCATTCACGCATCCACATCCGTTGGCGGCAGCACACAGCCGTGAGACGGGCTGCCAGCCCGTCCACCTTTCGCACTCTTTGGCCCACCACCATCATCACGCAGAACTAGTCCTCACAGCCACACCAGCGGCAGCGGTACGATCAGCACCACATCCGCCAGCACCCGGTACGCATCCACAGACCACCTCCTCCGCGTCGCATGCAGCAGTGCATACAGCACCAGCGCTCCCAGCGCCGCACGGGCCAGCCCGCTCAGTCCCGGCTCCAGCTCACCCATTCGCGCAGACTCCAGCAGCGCCAGCGTAAAAAGCACCGCCCCCACCATCAGCTGCATATGCCGTGCATCCGCCTTCACACCCTCCTCCCGCCGCGAGATCCCGTGCAGATTGCACGCAAACAGCAGCGCCAGCAGCACACACTCCAGCACCGGCTCCGCCAGCGTCTCCGGCATCGAAAGAAACCGCGTGCTCGTCGTGCATCCCATCGCAAACAGCAGCGCCGCCGCCCACTCCTTCGGCAGCAGCAGCCCCATCCGCACATCCAGCTGTCGCAGAAAGGACAGCACCATCGCCCCCAGCACACCCAGGCTCAGCATAAACCGGTGCCCGCTCTCCAGCGGCAGCCGCGAGATCAGCAGGATGGCCCCCAGCCCCGCGCACGACACAAACACATCCCGCATCACCCGGCTGCCCTGCGCAGACCACCCTGCCAGATACAGCGCCACCAGCAGTGCCAGCCCCACCGCCTGCCACAGCACTCCCTCTGGGATCACGTAAAAGGCCATCCATCCCAGCAGCACCATCGCCGCAGGCACCACCCCCAGCAGCAGCACATGCCGGTGTCGGTGGTAAAAGGCATGCCTCACATCCAGCTCCGCCGCGTCCTTCACACCCAGCGTATCCAGCGTCCGGTCCAGCACATAGATCACCCAGCACGCCAGCGCCAGCCCCGCATTCAGCAGCGGCGTCAGCCGGATCCCATGCGCGTGCGCCAGCGCCATCTGCCACAGCACCGCTACCACCGGCGCCTCCAGGCTCAGCACATGCGGCCACAGCCACCACGGCGTCCGCCGCGCGTGCGCAGCATCATCAGCCACCGCATTCGCAGGCGTGCTGTCGCTGGCTGGTTGGGGTGCGGTCACAGGCCCCTTTCTTTAATTCCCCACCACACAAAAGCGAACACCTTCGCCCACGTTTTTTTCATCAAACCTCAGGCGCTAAGCCAAAGACAAACACCACCTGAAGAGCACGCTTATCCACACTCGCCCAAGAGCGCCCCCGCACCTCAATCGTCCTCGTCCTCCTGCTCGAACTCGTCCTCGCTCCATCCGCTCCGCAAACACCCATCCCTCCCTTATTCTCCCACACTCCCACTGAGCACTGAGCACTGAGCGCTGCCCACCCACCCGCCCCTCACCCTCGCACAAATCCCACGCTGCACAGTTGCGGCCCCTATCCCCACGCGGCACCTTCCCTCTACCCCCATTCATGATAGGCGACGACTACTTCGAACTTCGCTCCCGCATCGGCACAGACCTCCTCGCCCTCGCCACCATCGTGCGCGAGACCGGCGGCGATCCCGAGTCCGCCGCCATTCTGGACAATCTCATCGCCTCCCTCAAAGAGCCCTTCGTCTTCGTCGTCGTCGGCGAGGTCAATGTCGGCAAATCCACCTTCCTCAATGCCCTCTTCGGCCAGGACTTCTCCTCCACCGGCGTCGTCCCCACCACCGGCAAGATCCTCTTCTTCCGCCACGGCGAAGACCACGCCATCGTCCCCATCACCCCCACCCTCGATGAAGTCCACGCCCCGGTGGACTTCCTCCGCGACTTCCACATCGTCGACACCCCCGGCACAAACTCCGTCGAAAACGAGCACCAGCTCATCACCGAGCGCTTCGTCCCCATCGCAGACCTCGTCATCTTCGTCTTCTCCGCCATGAACCCCTGGGGTGCCTCCGCCTGGGAGTTCCTCCAGAAAGTCCACCGCGAGTGGATGCGCCACGTCATCTTCGTCCTCCAGCAGTGCGACCTCCGCTCCCCCGAAGAGATCCAGGTCATCACCGACTACATGGGCCAGCTCTCCCGCCAGCGCTTCGGCCGCGACTTCCCCCTCTTCCCCGTCTCCGCCAAAAAAGCCTTCCTCGCACGCGGTGCCGGCATCGAGCGCGAACGCCTCCTCCAGGAAAGCGGCTACACCGCCCTAGAGGCCCACATCTCCTCCATCGTCCGGCACAACTCCGCACGCCTCCACAAGCTCGCCAGCACCATGACCCTCGCTCGGCAGATCCTTGAGAGAATGCGTGCGCTCTACACCGCCGCCATGCAGCAGGCCCGCAGAAAGGCCGCCGTCCTCCAGGAGCTCCAGACCGAGCGCGAGCTCCAGGTCGACCGCACCCTCAAAAAAATCCTCCCCGCCCTCGACGCCACCGAGCGCGACTACCACGAATCCGTCCTCCGCGTCGCCGGCCTCGCCAGCGATGCCCTCGCCACCCGCAAAGCCTTCCAGCGCAAAGACGCCGACGAAACCGCCCCCGACTCCCCCGAAGCCACCCGCCCCCAGAGCCTCGACCACCGCCTCTTCCAGGAGCTCCAGCACCGCACCGGCGACCGCTGGCGCCAGGTCGGCCTCGTCCTTGAGGAGGACGTCCATCAGTTCGAACGCTACCTCTACGCCCAGGGCCGCGGCATCCTCTTCCCCACAGACGTCTCCCTTCCCGCCCACGACTACGGCGAAGACGAGAGCGAGCTCCGCCGCCGCTTCGGCACCCACATCGACTCCTCCCTCCGCCGCTTCGTCATCGGCCTCAAGCTCGATGAAGGCATCGAGCCCGGCCTCGAGCACGCCCGCGTCACCGCCCGCTGGCTCACACGCCTCATCGCCCCCGTCATCCTCGCCCCCGCCATCACCGCCTGGTTAGACGGCCCCGTCGGCGCCGCCATCGCCCTCGGTGCCGGCCTCCTCCTCCTCGCCGTCGTTTACCTCCTCACCCAGGTCCGCCTCAGCCAGTCGCGCAATGCCATCCTCGACAAGCTTGAGGAATCCTCCGTCACCCTTCGCGCCCTCCTCCACAAGCAGGTCACCGACGACGTCACCGCCTCCTTCACCCGCTTCCTCGATACCCTCACCCCAGCCCAGGCAGACGCCGCCCAGGCCGAGCACCAGCAGGCCGCCCAGGTCGAGCGCCTCCGCCTCCTTGGCGACTCCTTCACCACCCTCGAGCACCAAATCCAGACCCTCACCCCCGCCGGCGGCAGATAGGTCGGGACGCTGGTCCCCAGCCTCCGCCCAGTGTCCTCCCGCCTCCTTCTGGAAAAAAGGCAGGCAGGCTTGTCCGCAAGCCTCCGTCGCATCTCCCACAGCCTCCCTCATCCCACATCGGCAGCCGTGTCCCCTCTGCCTCAGTTCGTGAGACAGGCTGCCAGCCTGTCCTTCCAGCACCCCGCCACACTCCCACCTCCGCATCCCGCATCGCCCCCACTCCTTGCTGGGAGCGCCGGTATTCTACCGGCTCCGGAAAGCCCCGCCACACCCTCACCCCCGCGTCCCAGCATCGCCCTCTCCGGCAATTTACAATTTTCAGTTCCCACTTCTCAGTCCCTCCCCACACCCGCGCTCCTCTCCCACACCCCAAACCCCTCCGACAACTTTAAACTTTAAACCTCAAACTTTAAACTCAGCCCTCAAACAACCGTTCAGCCACCGTCAACGACTGTAAACTCCCCCTGCCTCTTCGTCCCATGACTCCCGCGATGCTCAAAGCCGCCCTCATCGCCCAGGCCCGTGCCCTCGGCTTCAGCGACTGCCGCATCGCCCCCGCCCAGCCCGCCGCCCACCGCGCCCTCTTTGAGCAATGGCTCGCCGAAGGCAAACACGGCGACATGGCTTGGCTCGCCCGCACCCCCGAGCGCCGCACCGATCCCACCCTCGTCCTCCCCGGCGCCAAATCCGTCATCCTCCTCGCCCTCAACTACTACCAAGGCGGCACCCCCTATCCCCAGGACCAATCTTCCTCCGACTCCTCCTCCCCCGAGCGCAGCGAGTCCTCCGAAGCTCAAAGAGCGAAGGACGGACCCCCTCCGCCATCCAGCACCGAGCCCCCACCCTCCAGCATCGCCCCATCGCCCTCACCTCCGTACTGGGAGCGCCGATATTCTACCGGCTCCGGAAGCCCCGCCACATCCATCCCCTCCGCACCACCCCCAGCCTCCGATCAACCACCGTCAACCACCGTCAACAACAGTAAACCACCGTCAACTCCGTTCCGAATAGCCCGCTACGCCTGGAACAACGACTACCACGACCTCATCGAGTCCAAGCTCCGCACCCTCACCGACTTCCTCACCGCCCACGGCGGCACCCAGCGTCCTTACGTCGATACCGGCCCCGTCCTCGAGCGCGACTTCGCCAGCCTCGCCGGCCTCGGCTGGGGAGGCAAAAGCACCATGCAGATCCACCGCCACCTCGGCACCTGGTTCTTCCTGGCCGACATCCTCACCACCCTCGATCTCCCCCCAGACGCCCCCGGCCCCGACCGCTGTGGCACCTGCACCCGCTGCATCACCGCCTGTCCCACCCAGGCCATCACCGCCCCTCGCAGCCTCGATGCCCGCCGTTGCATCTCCTACCTCACCATCGAAAGCAAAGGCCCCATCCCCATCGAATTCCGCCGCGCCATCGGAGACCGCATCTATGGGTGCGATTCCTGCCTCGACGCCTGCCCCTGGAACCGCCACGCCCAGACCTCCCACGAGGCCACCTTCCAGGCCCGCACCACCATATTCCAGCACACCCTGCGCGACTTCCTCTCTCTCACCGACGACACCTTCCGCGCCCTCTTCGCCAAATCCCCCATCAAGCGCATCAAACGCCCCGCCTTCCTTCGCAACATCTGCGTCGCCCTCGGCAATGTCGGCACCCCCGCCGACCTCCCCGCCTTAGAAGCCGCCGCCCAGGACGAGCACCCCCTCATCACCGAACACGCCCAATGGGCCATCGCCGAAATCCGCTCCCGCCACTGACCGCAGGTCACCCTTCGTAGCTCAAAGAGCGAAGAATGGGCCAATCCTCCTCCTCGCGCAGCGAATCCTCCGAAGCCTTGGCGCAGGAAGAAGCCACCGCAAACGCGCCTCACCGCCTCCGTACTGGGAGCGCCGATGTCCACATCGGCTCCGGTCCCTCCGCCACACCCACACCTCCGCACCACCTCCAGCCTCCTCCTCCCCATCGTCCTCGTCCTCGTCCTCCTACTCCTACTCCTACTCCTACTCCTACTCGTCCTCGTCCTCGTCCTCGATCCATCCCCTCCGCCATCCCCCTTCGCCCCGCGCCTCCCAGCCCAGGTAGGGAGGCTGGTCCCCCAGCCTCCGCCGAGCGTCCTCCTCCCCCCCCAGCATCCATCCATCCA
>APMI01005903.1_pt1 | contig 41534 bp, 30 predicted proteins | sample 667938 | NCBI WGS metagenome assembly APMI01 (sample SAMN01084076, study PRJNA167559) | wastewater metagenome | biome: Wastewater | place: Denmark: Ejby Moelle, Odense | collected 2011-11-28
CTGGCTTACCGGCGACCTGCCCGACACCCTGCCGCTGGCGGGGCTGGAGCCCTCCTTCGAGGCGTTGGCCCGCTCGGTGTCGTCCGACTTTCATCCCCGCTCGGTGCTGCAGGAACTGGTGCGCCTGGGCGTGGCAACCGAGGCGGACGGCATGGTGAAGCTGAGCCGCAAGGCCTTTGTGCCCGATGTGCAGCACGAAGAAGCCCGCGGCCTGGTGGCTGGCAGCGTGGCCGACCACCTGTCGGCCAGCGTGCACAACCTCAGCAGCGGCGAGGCGCGCAAGTTTCTGGAGCAAAGCGTGTTTGCCGACGGGCTGTCGGCAGAATCGGCCCGGGCCCTCGAGCAGCTGGCCACCAGCCTGTGGCAGGACGTGCTCGCTGCGATGGTCAAGGCCGCGGTACCACTGTGCGAGAAGGACGAGCCGGCGGGCGGCGATCAGCGCATCCGGCTGGGCATGTTCTGTTACGCCGCTCCAATGGAAAGCGCTGCGCCGATCTCATCCGGCGACTCACCCGATCACGAGGATTCCCCCCGATGAAGCCCATTCTCTCCCCGTTTTCCGGGTTCCCCCGCGGCCTTGCCGCGCTGCTGGCAACGCTTGTTTTCGTTGTTTCGGCCTGCGGCGGCGGTGCTGGCGGAACCGACGTGGCCGGGGTGGGCAGTGGCGGCAGCGGTGTGGCCTCGGGCTCGGTCAGCGGCTTTGGTTCGGTCATCGTCGATGGCGTGGAGTACGACGACGCCAATGCCACCCGTCAGGCCGAGGACGCCAGCGGGGTCGGCGTCAATACGGCCGTCAAACTCGGGCACAGCGTGCGCCTGGTGTATGTCGGCGCGAAGGTGGCCCAGAGCATCCAGGTGCAGGCGCAACTGGCGGGGCCGGTGACCGCGGCGCCGGCTGGGGATGGCGTATTCACGGTGATGGGCCAGCGGGTGCGCATCGTGACCAGCACCAATGATCTCTCCCGGAGCAGCCCGACGGTACTCGACGGCTACCCCGCATCCGCCGCAGTCCAGGTTGGCGACGAGGTGGAGGTGCACGGACTGTGGGCCTACGACGCTGGCCAGGCCACCAATGTGCTGGTGGCAACGCGCCTCGAAAAACGTCCGGCCGCCACCGGTCCGGTGCAACTGGGCGGCGTGGTGACGGGGATCGACGGCAACACCCTGCGCCTCAATTCGGCTACCGGCACGCTGGTGCAGGCAGCCTCGCTCAGTGGTGTCGGGGTTGGTGATGTGCTGCGGGTATGGGCGCCACGCAGTGCGCTGGCCAGCTCGCCGGTGCTGGCCAGCCGGGTAGCTGGTAGCGGCGTCAGCGTGGCCGATCTGGCGGCCCATGCCAGCGTGAGTGTCAGCGGCCTGGCGTCCCGCTACGACGCAGTCAGCCGGACGGTGGAAGTGCAGGGTGTGCGCGTGAAGCTGGCGGACGGCGTGGTGGCCGACGAAGCGGCCCTCGCCCGGGGCGAGTTCGTCATCCTTGAGCTGGGCCGTTCGGGGGCGAGTGTTGTCGCCAGTACCGTCAAGCAGCGCAGTGGTTCAGGCGCGACCGACCTGGGCAAGACCGTCGAGGTGAAAGGCGTGACCCGCGGCATCGACTGGAATGCCGCGTCGGTCACTTTCACGCTGCGCGGCACAGCCATCCAGGCCAGCGCCGCGGTGATCCCCGCCAGTTGCCGGGAGCTTGGCCTGTCGGCCGACGTCTATGTGGAGGTGCGCGGCACCCTGGCGCAAAGCGGCAGCGTGGTCAGCGCCTCCGAAGTGAAGTGCAACGCGAGCCATTCCGGCCCGGCAAGCGCCGATTACAGCGGTACGCTGGCCGCCATCGACACCACGGCGCAAACCCTGAGCCTGCTGGTTGGCGACACGACCATCGCCGCAAACTGGGATGCACGTACCTATTTCGAACAACTCCCCGCCAGTCTGCCGGTCGGCCTTCGGGTCGAGGTTGAGGGAGTGATGGATCAAGGCAGCAGCACGTTGCGACTGACCCGGGTTAAGGCGGCCGACTGAGGCCGACCACCTTGATCTGCTCTGTTTTTCAGTCAAATCAGGAGTTCAGGATGAAATCGTTGATGTTCAAACCCAGGGCCGCTGCCGCGCTGCTGGTCGCCGTGGTGCTGGCCGCCTGTGGTGGCGGTGGGGGCAGCAGCTCCACATCCACCATCGCCGCCACGAGCCAGTCGGCCAGCGGCACGGTGACCGGCTTTGGCAGCGTGTACGTGGATGGCGTGGAGCTTGAGGACGCCAAGGCTTACACCCGCATCGAAAACGCGGACGGCAGCTACAGCGCAGTGGCCCTGCAGCTCGGCCAGCGGGTACGCGTGGCTCACGACTCCAGCGGCAGCGCGTCTACGGTGACGGTGGATGCTGCACTGATCGGCACGGTGGCGGCCGGCAGCATCAACACGACAGCCCTCAGCTTCAAGGTGGCCGGCCAGACTGTGAAGACCAACACTGACAGCAGCGCCGGGCAGGTGACGGTTTACGGTGGCGGCTACACGGCTTTCAGTGACCTCGCCGCTGCCGATCTGGTAGAGATTCACGGCAGCGCGGTGTACGACAGCACGACCAGTGCCTACGTGGTGCAAGCCACCCGGGTCGAGAAGAAATCGGCCATTTCTTCCGTCCGGGTGATGGGCAAGATTGCCAACCTGGACAATACCGCCAAGACCTTCACCATCAACAGCCTGACCGTTTCCTACGCTTCGGCGACGCTCGCGCCGAGCGCAGCGACGCTGGCCAACGATCAGACCGTGGTCGTATGGGGGCCGTCCGCTGCGCTGGTTTCGAGTGGCTCGACGCTGAGCCTGACGGCGTCCCGCGTGCGGGTGATGAATTCCAGCCTGGCCGACTCCATCACCAGTGGTAGCACGCAGCTCGGTGGCGTGGTGAGCAACTACAGCGCCAGCACCGGTAGCTTCGAGCTCGAAGGCGTCAAGGTGGTGGTGGGCAGTGCCACGCTGACCCCTGCTGGCGCCACCATCGGCAACGGCGCTTATGTGCAGGTGAGCGGCACCGTGGGCAGCGACGGCAGCATCAGTGCCACCGCCATCCGCGTGCGCCAGCAAAGCACCAGTGACGACATGGCCAGCGTGCGTCTCACCGGGGCGATCGAAAGCCTCACTGACCAGAGCTCCTTTGTCGTGCGCGGCGTGCCGGTTGATGCCGCGTCGCTCGACGTCACCGCGGCCTGCCCGGGTGTGACCCTCGCCGTCGGCACCGTCGTCAAGGTGACCGCCACCATACAAGCGGGTACCGACGTGGTCCTGGCCAGCAGCCTGAGCTGCACCAGCGCCACCATCTACACGATGCGCAGCCTGAGTGGCACGGCCGGTAGCGTTGATACGACGGCCAAAACCTTCACCCTGACCAGCGCCAGTGCCACCACCCGGAAAGTCCAGTGGAGCGACCAGACCGTCTTTGCCGGCGTCACCGCTGCCACCCTGGACACGGCCGCTGTGCTTGTCGAAGGTTATCTGGATTCGGCCGGCACCCTGGTGGCCCGCGTGATCCGCAATCCGTCGGTGGTTTCCGGGCGGCAGGATTCCGACGCCTACAGCGGCATGGAGAACAGCTCGACCCGTTCGTGGAGCCACTACCGCAGCAGCCGTCGCTGAGCCCCCTGATAGCTGAATGTCGCGACTTCGCCGGGCAGGCAACTGCCCGGTTTTTTTGTTCGCACTCCGGCTTATGCGGAGATAAAAAAAATGATGTTCAAGTAAACCGCCGGCGTCGTCGTTGAGAAGCACAGATCGACGGTGCTGGCGGGATGTCACGCGCTGGTTGCGATTCGTTCCGGAGAAGAACCAATGAGCACCGCGAATCCCCTTCGCGTTTCGACGCGTATCCAGTTGCTGGTCGGCCTCACCCTGGCTGGCCTGCTGTGCCTGTGCCTGACCGCCCTGTTCCAGTTGAAGACGACAATGCTGGAAGACCGCAAGGACAAACTCAAGAGCCAGGTCGAGAGCGCGGTGAGCTTACTCAAGCATTTCCAGACCCAGGTCATCCAGGGAAAACTCTCCGACGATGATGCCCGACGTGCCGCCCGGGAAGCCTTGCGCGGTGTGCGCTACAGTGGCAACGAGTATTTTTTCATCTACAGCACGGAGGGGCTCACCTTCATGCATCCCATCAAGCCCGAGTTCGAGGGGCAGAGCAAATGGGACATGAAGGACGCCAACGGCAAGTTCCTGATCCGCGAGTTGCTTACCGTTGCCGGCAAGGGAGGCGGCTTCGTGGACTTCATGTGGGACCGCAGCAAGGAACAGCCGCCCGAGCCCAAGCTCGCTTACGCGGCGGCCTTCGAGCCGTGGAAGCTGGTGGTCGGGACGGGCGTTTTCGTGGATGACATCGACAAGGCCTACCACGCGATTGCATGGATCTTTGGCGGCATTTCGGCGGCTCTGCTGGCCTTGCTGAGCTTTTTCGGCTGGCGGCTCGGGGTCGGCATTCTGCGTGAGCTGGGCGGCGAGCCTTCCGAAGTGGCGGCGGTGATGCAGCGCGTTGCGGCGGGTGACCTCACAGCGGATGTCCGTCAGGCCCCGGCCGGCAGTCTGCTCCACGCCACCGGCACGATGGTGGCGGCACTGCGCCAGCTCGTTCGCGAGATCAACGGCGATGCCGACAAGCTGGTCAGCAACGCCACGCGGATTGCCGCGGCGTCGGAGGATATTTCCGGCGCGGCAGAGCGCCAGTCCGACGCCACGTCGGCCATGGCGGCGGCTATCGAGGAGCTGACCGTCAGTTCCAGCCACATTTCCGACAGCGCTCGTGACACTTCGGTGGATTCGAGCGAGGCGGTTCAGCTTGCGGGGCTCGGCACCACCCGCGTGCAGCTGGCGGCCCAGTCGATCCAGAAGATTTCCCGCACCGTGTCCGATGCGTCGGGGCGTATCCATGCCCTTGAAGAACGTGCGCGGCAGGTCTCGTCGATTGCCAACGTGATCAAGGACATTGCCGGGCAGACCAATCTGCTGGCCCTCAATGCCGCCATCGAGGCGGCCCGCGCCGGCGAGCAGGGGCGGGGCTTTGCCGTGGTGGCGGATGAAGTCCGCAAGCTGGCGGAGCGCACATCCCTTGCCACCACCGAAATCGAGCACATGATCGTCGGCATCCAGCATGACACCGTGGGGGCTGTCGGCGCCATGAACGCCGCCTTGCCCGAGGTGCAGGAAGGCGTCGAACTGGCCGAATCAGCCACCGCGTTGCTGCAGTCCATCGAGAGCGGTGCCCGCCGCACACTCGAGCGGGTGGGTGAGGTGGCTGACGCTACCCTTGAGCAAAGCGCCGCCAGCACCTCCATCGCCCAGCGGGTCGAGCAGATTGCCGGCATGGTCGAGGAAACCACCGAATCCATCCGAGGCACTGCTGCCACCGCGCACCAGCTCGAAGGAATTGCCGGCAACCTGAAGCAGCAGATCGGCCGGTTCCGCATCCCGTAAGCGGCGGGTCGCCAGTGGCGGGGGTGTCCGTATAATCCGCGTCTCACCCCACACGGAGCGATCCATGAAACTCGGCACCCCTCTTTCCCCCACCGCCCTGCGCGTGATGCTGCTTGGCTCCGGCGAACTCGGCAAGGAAGTCCTCATCGCCCTGCAGCGCCTGGGCGTGGAAACGATTGCCGTGGACCGCTACCCGAATGCCCCCGGCCATCAGCTCGCCCACCGTGCGCACGTCATTTCGATGACCGATGGTGCCGCGCTGCGCGCCCTGATCGAACTGGAAAAGCCGCACCTGGTGGTGCCGGAGATCGAAGCCATCGCCACCGACATGCTGGTCGAGATCGAAGCCGAAGGCCTGGCCGAAGTCATCCCCACCGCGCGTGCCGCCAAGCTGACCATGAACCGCGAAGGCATCCGCCGCCTGGCCGCCGAAGAGCTCTGCTTGCCCACTTCGCCTTACCGCTTTGCCGATTCGCTGGCCGAACTGCAGGCCGCCATCGACGGCGCTGATGGCCAGGCCGCCATCGGCTACCCGTGCATCGTCAAGCCGGTGATGTCGTCCTCCGGAAAGGGCCAGTCCCTGCTCCGGGGGCCGGACGACGTGCGCGCAGCGTGGGATTACGCCGCGGCCGGCGGACGGGTGAATTCGGGCCGGGTCATCGTCGAGGGCTTCGTCGATTTCGAGTACGAAATCACCCTGCTGACGGTGCGTGCCAGGGATGCTGCCGGGGAGGTGCAAACCTATTTTTGCGACCCCATTGGCCACGTGCAGGTGTCGGGCGATTACGTGGAGTCCTGGCAGCCGCAGGCCATGCGCCCGGCCGCGCTGGCCCGCGCCCGTGAGATCGCCGGCGCGGTCACCGCCAACCTGGGCGGGCGCGGCCTGTTCGGCGTCGAGTTGTTCGTGAAGGGCGATGAAGTGTGGTTTTCGGAAGTCAGCCCGCGGCCCCACGACACCGGGCTGGTGACTCTGTGCTCGCAGCGCTTCTCCGAATTCGAACTCCACGCCCGCGCCATCCTCGGCCTGCCCGTGGATGTGAGCCTGCGCGAGGCGGGGGCCTCGGCGGTGATTTACGGTGGCATGGAGGCTGCCGGCATTGCCTTTGAAGGCGTGGCCGAAGCGCTGGCCGTGCCGCGCAGCGACATCCGTTTGTTCGGCAAGCCGGAATCCTTCACCAAGCGTCGCATGGGCGTGGCGGTGGCCAACGGAGCGGACGTGGAAGAAGCACGCGAGCGGGCCAGGCTTGCGGCGAGCAAGGTCAAGCCGGTCGCCAGCTGAGCTTGTTTTGCAGGATGTGCTCTCAGAACAGCGTGGTCAGGTTGACCCACGCATCGGGGAGCACATTCACCACCTGTGTTTCCAGCCACTTGTCGCCACCGGTCAGGATTGCCAGGCCGGTGAGGCCAATCAGCACGCCGAGCCCTTTCTTGACCACTTCGACCCGCGTCAGTACCCAGCCCTTGGCCCTGGTGAAGCCGCTGCGCGACGCGTAGGCGACGGCCACCAGCGGCAGGGCTGCGCCGGTGCCGAACAGGCCGAGGATCAGCGCACCCTTGCCGGCGCCGCCGTCGCTGGCGACCAGCGTCAGGGCCGAGGCGAGGAGCGGGCCGGAGCAGGGGCTCCAGATCAAGCCGAGCAAGCCACCAAGCAAGAAGGCGCCAACGAGGGAGCCGCCATCCAGCCGGCTCGATGCGGCATTTGCCGACGAGGCAATTGGCAGCATCAGCTCGGTGAAGCGCCGGCTCAGGGCCGGAATCAGCATCACTGCAGCAAAAGCCACGAGCATCACGCCGCCGAAAGTCCGCACGCTTTGCCCGTCGATGCCGAGGGCTGGGCCGAGCGCGCCGAGCAGCAGCCCGATCAGCGCAAACGAGCTCGCCATGCCGACGCCCATTGCCACCGGGGCCAGCCGGTTGGCCTGGACGGCACCGCCGACCACCAGCGGCAGGACCGGAAACACGCAGGGCGACAAGGTCGTCAGGCTGCCGGCGAGCAGGCTCAAGCCGAGATGGGACAGCGATAGCGTTTCGTTCATGGCCACCGTCCTCAGAGGGCCGACTGCAGGGCGGCCTTGAGCTTGGCAGGGTCGGTTTCGCCGGCGACACGGGCGGTTTCCCTGGTGCCGCGATAGACGATGACTGTCGACTGGGTGTGCACCTTGAGTTGCTGCTTCAGCGCCCGTTCCTTGTCGTAGTCGACGACGAGCAGCGGCAGGGCCAGGGTGGCGTCCGGCTTGAAGTCAGTGAACACCTTGTCCTGGGCGCGGCAGGTGGGGCACCAGCTGGCATGGAAGTGAAGCGCCACCGGCTTGCCGGCCTTTTGCGCGTCGGCGAGGGCCGCCGGTGTGTAGGGCTGGACTTCCAGGGCGTGGGCGGCGCCCATGCAGAGAAGCAGGGAGAGGCTGGCGGTAAGGTGTTGCAGGGTGTTCATGGCGGGCTCCGGGGTCAGGTGACAAGAGGCGCATCAATTGCGCGTAATGCTTAGACGCCACCAGCCCCGGTTTCTTACACCCTGCCGCGGATTTTTACTGTCACGCCGTTTTTTATCAGCGCTGCCCGATGCGGGCGGCGCCGAACAAGGCCTTTTGATCGCGCGGTTGCGAGCGCCAGTATTGCGGCGGGGCGTCCACCTGGGCGCCCAGTTCTGCCGCTGCATGCCAGGGCCAGCGCGGGTCGAAGAGCATGCCACGGGCCAGCGCGACCATGTCGGCATGGCCTTCGGCAACGATGGCTTCAGCCTGGGTGGCTTCCGTGACCAGGCCGACGGCGATCACCGGCACGTCGGTTTCCTTGCGGATGCGTTCGGCCAGCGGCACCTGGTAGTTGGGGCCAACCGGAATCTGCTGCAGTGGCGACAGGCCGCCGCTCGATACGTGGATGAAGCTGCACGCCCGCTGTTCCAGTGCGCGGGCGAAAACGACGCTCTGTTCCAGATCCCAGCCACCGTCGACCCAGTCGGTGGCGGAGATGCGCATACCCACCGGCATGGCAGCCGGCACGGCAGCGCGTACGGCGTCGAATACTTCCAGCGCAAAGCGCATGCGGTTCTCCAAAGAGCCGCCGTATTCGTCCGTGCGGGTGTTCGAGATGGGCGACAGGAATTGATGCAGCAGGTAGCCGTGGGCGGCGTGGATTTCGATGGCGTCGAGGCCGATCCGATGAGCACGCCGGGCGGCGCTGACGAAGGCATCGCGCACCCGGGCGAGGCCTTCCCGATCGAGCGCGAGTGGTGGCGCTTCATCCGGGCTGTAGCGTTCGGCCGATGGGGCGAAGGGCCGCCAGCCGCCCTCGCCGGGCGGAATCAACTGCCCGCCTTCCCACGGGACATGGCTTGAGGCCTTGCGGCCGGCGTGGGCGAGCTGGATGGCAATGGGCATCGCCGAATACTTGCGCACCGAGGCGAGGGTGTTGCCAAGGGCTGTTTCGGTGGCATCCGACCACAGGCCCAGGTCGGCCGGGGAAATGCGCCCCTCGGGTTCGACTGCCGTGGCTTCAAGGATCAGCAGGCCGGCGCCCGACAGGGCCAGATGGCCGAGGTGGATCAGGTGCCAGTCGGTTGTCGCGCCATTGTCGGCAGAGTATTGGCACATCGGCGCGATCACGATGCGATTCTTCAGGCTTAGCTTGCCGATGGAAAACGGCGAAAACAGTTGGCTCATGGATGGTCTCCGGGTGGTCACGTGGCGTACCTGTTCCAGTTTAGGGATGGACCGCCCGTCTGGTAACGGGGCTGCCCGTTGATGAACTATCAAAAACGCTTTGATAATGCGCCGCAGGCTCCCGCAGCAAACGGCAGCAATGTTGAAGACATTGGTCGGGGGCGCGAGAGGAGCCTGTCGTCAGGCAGGCCATTGCGGTAAATACGAAACCGGCAGGGGCAACGAGGCGTCCCTGGTCTTCAAGTTGCGCGCTGGCGCACGTGTGCGGGTGTGGCGCTGACCGTTCTGCAAGTTACGGCGTGGTCGCGGTGCGTTCATTGGTGGGGGCAAAGCGCGAGCGCTGTTCGCCATCGCGCCACACCAGTCGCCGGGTGAGCAGGCAGAAGTCGGCCATGGTTTCCAGCCGGCCGCCGATTTCGGGGGCCGCGTAACTCATCAGGCTGAGCCGCTCGATGTGGCAGCGGATGGACGAATGGGCGTCAAAGCTGTCGAGCCGTGGCTGGACGCCGGCCGTCGGCCAGACGCCACCATACAGCCCGACTGTCACGTGGGGTGTGTAGGGGCCGCCCGGTTCGGATTGCCCACCAGTGAGGGCGTGACGCAGGGCGTGGATACCACCCTCTACGTCGTGCGCGGCCAGAAAAATCGCCGACGTGAAGCTGGCCAGGCGGCCGATCTCCACGTCGAAGGGCGCGAGCGCCAGTGCCCGCAGTGCGGCCAGACTGGCGTCGAGGGCCGCGGGGCCGAAGTCGTCCGGGCGGCTTGGCGAGCCGGTCGGAAAGCCGCACAGGGCCAGGGTGATGTGCGGCTGACGGTGATAGTTGTCGAGCAACAACTCGTCAAGATGCCGTGCGGCACCGGCCACTGCAGCGCGCACCAGCGCCACATCCACGTCCAGCGCCCACAGGGCGTAGCGTGGCCGGCCAAGGTGCCACTCGGGAAAATCCCGCCGGACATTCTGCAGTGTCTGCCCGGCAGCGGCAAAGCTGCTGCGGGCATGATCGAAGACGGAATCGGGAATGGCGTCGGGCTTCATGGGCGGCTATCTGGTCGCTGGTGCAAGCCGGTTGCAGGCGCCGCCGCGCGGTGCCGGCATGCTCACGCCTTTGGCCTTCGCCCTCGTTGCCATTTCTGCATGATGTTCGGCCATGTAGGCCTGGCACTCGTCCCGGTTTGTGAAAGCGCGCATCTTTTGCTGGTGGCTGGCCCGCTCTTCGGGGGTCATCAGGCGGTAACCCGGTGTGTTCTTGCGGCTGACGCGCCAGCCGCAATTCGGCCCGGTCGCCACGTCGCCCTTCATGCATGGCCCCTGACCCATCCCCTGACCCATCCCGCCTCCCATACCCGGGCCTGTCTGAGCCAGGGCCGACCCTGCCAGCAGCAGGCTCGCACAGGCCAGTAACAGCTTGCGACTCAGTGTACTCATGATCATCTCCAGTTGAATGCGGGCCCTGTCCGGCCTCCCGTGCCCGGCCCGCGGGGCAAGAACGCCAGAGGTCGAATATATCCTTCTGATCGAATAGTAGGCCCTGCTCGTTGTGCCGCAAGGAGGGAGGGCCGTTGTCGGCCGCCAATCACGGCTTTCGTTGCGTTTGCTCAAGTGCCTTGCCCAAAGGTGCTGTAACCGACTTAGCAACTACAATGCTCGCTGTCATTACTCCGGTGCCGTTTGTCCAGATGGATATTGTTCTTGTCATCCTGCTCGTCCTTCTCAACGGCGTTTTTGCCATGTCGGAGATGGCCGTTGTATCGTCTCGCAAGTCCCGGCTTCAGAACCTGTCCGACGATGGCAGCATTGGCGCCAAGGCGGCTTTGTCGCTGCATCAGGATCCCTCCAGTTTTTTGTCCACCATCCAGGTCGGCATCACCTCGATCGGCATTCTGAGCGGCGCAATCGGTGAAGCTGCGGTGGCCGGCCCTCTTGCGGCCTGGCTTGCAGATATTCCGTTGCTGGCGCCCCACGCAAAGAGCATTGCCCTGACGATCACGGTCGTCGGTCTGACGTATTTTTCGGTGGTTATCGGCGAATTGGTGCCCAAGCGTCTTGCCCTGCTGGCGCCGGAGGGCATCGCGGCGGTGATCGCCCGGCCGATGATATATCTGGCCCACGCGACCCATCCGCTGGTGGTCATCCTTTCCGGTTCCTGTTCGGCGGTGCTGCGCCTGCTCGGCGCGCGCAACCGCGAAGAGCCGCCGGTGACCGACGAAGAGATCAAGGTGCTGATGGAGCAGGGCGCCGAGGCCGGCGTCTTCCATGAGAGCGAGCAGGAAATCGTGTCCAACGTGTTGCGCCTCGACGAGCAGCGTATTGCCGCCATCATGACGCCGCGCCGCGAGATGGTTGTGCTCGATCTCGACGAGAAAGAGGAAACCCTGTGGCAGCGGATTATTGAGACCAGGTATTCGCGGCTGGTGGTGTGCCGCGATGGCCTGGAGCACGTTCTCGGCATCCTGCAGACGGGCGATCTGCTCAAGAAGGTGCTGCCCGGCCATGGTGTCACGGTGGCCGACGTGGAGGCCGTGCTTTACCCGCCGCTATACATTCCCGAGTCGGTCAGCACCACCCAGCTGCTGGCCAGTTTCCGCCGCGCGCGCCTGCAGTTTGCGCTGGCCGTCGATGAATACGGTGACGTGCAGGGCCTGGTGACCCTGAGCGACGTCATGTCGGCGATTGTCGGCGAACTGTCGGAGCCGGCAACGCCCGAAGATCGTGACATGGTGCAGCGTGAGGACGGGTCGTGGCTGGTCGATGGCGACGTCAATGTCGAACGCCTCAAATCGGTGCTCGACATCGACGATGATCTGCCCGGCGAGGATGAGCATTCCTTCAACACTCTCGGCGGTTTCATCATGCACACCCTCGGCCGTATCCCCGCGCCGGCCGACTACTTCGAAATTTCCGGTTTGCGCTTCGAGGTCATGGACATGGATCGCAACCGGGTGGACAAGGTGCTGGTGTCCGTCCCCGCAGTTCGGGAGTAAAGCCGAAGGCCCCGGTCCTCAGGCGGCAGTCCTGAACTTTCCGACCGCCGCCGACATCTTTGCGGAAAGCTGTTCGAGGGTGGCCGCCGCCTGCGAGGCATGGCGCGCGGAGGCATCGTTCTCGTCGGCCAGACAGCTGATGCGCTCGACTTCCTCGCCAATGGCATTGCTGGCAGCGGCCTGCTCACGCAGCGCGGCGGACATGTCGGCGGAGATGGCTGCCACTTCGGATGCACCGGCTTCAATGTCCGACATCGTCGCTCCCGATGCTTCGACCTTGCCGACCCCCTCGCTGACCCGTTCGCGGGCCAGTTGCATGCCACGTACGGCTTCGCCGGTGCCACTCTGGATCGACTCGACGACGGCGGCAATTTCCTGGGTCGACACGCTGGTGCGTTCGGCCAGCTTGCGTACTTCGTCGGCGACGACCGCGAATCCGCGGCCCTGTTCGCCGGCCCGGGCCGCTTCAATGGCGGCATTGAGGGCGAGCAGGTTGGTCTGGTCGGCCACGTCCTTGATGACCGAAACCACGCTGGAAATGCGCTGCGAGGCTTCACCGAGTTGCTCGATGCGTGTGGCGGCATCCGCTACCGTCTGGGCAATCGTGGCCATCTGGGTGATGACACTGTTGGCGGCGTCGCGGCCGCGTGCGGCCAGTTGACGGGTCTTGAGGGTGGTTTCGCTGGTGCCCTGGGCGTTGTCGCTGAGGTGATTGATGCTGACCGCCATTTCTTCCACGCCGGCGGCCATCGCGGATGCGGCGTCGCTTTGGGTTGCGGCGGTTGAGGCCAGGTTGGCAGACGTACCGGACAGCATGACGGCGGTCTGTTCGACTTCCAGAGCATCGGCGCGCAGCTCGGCGATCAGCGTGCCGATATGGTGGGCCGTAGCGTCGATGCTGGTGGCGATGATGTGGAGTTCGTTGCGGGTGCCGGTGCCGCCAGCCGTGCCATTGACCCGCGCGGTGAGGTCGCCGTTGCCGATCTGCTCCAGTGCCGTGACGATGTTTGCCACCGGGCGTAGTTGCCGGGTGATGAAGACGTACAGCAGCGCGGCGAGCAACAGCGCGGCCACTGCAGAGGCGCCGAGGATCACGTTGCGCAGATAGGTGCTTTCGCCGGTGAAGTCCTCCATGTAGCCGCCACCGACGACAACCAGACCACCGAGACTGTCGGTCTGTTCGTACAGCGCCAGTTTGACCCGCGCTGCGCCGCGTTCGTCCTTCCAGGGGTAGGTGATCAGGCCTGCCGGGGACTCCGTCATTTTTGCGAAGGGCTGATTACCGTCCGCGTCGACGATCTCCCCGGTGTTCTTCCCGGCCAGCAGCGGGTGGAACAGCATCGTGCCCTTCTCCGGCCCCTGGGTCCGGAACACGAAGGCATAGCCGGTGGTGCCGAACTTCACATCACCGACGATTTCCTTGAGGCCGACAAAGGCCTGCGACAGGTCGAAGCCGACGAAGAGCACGCCGACAACCTTGCCGTCCTTGTCCTTGGCCGCCGTGTATTTGGTCATGTACTGGCGTCCGAAGAGTTTTGCCACGCCCAGATAGCTCTCGCCAGCCAGCAGCCTGTCGCGGGCAGGATGGTCTTTGCCGAGCAGGGTGCCGATGGCGCGCTCACCGGCCTCGTTCTTGAGGGAGGTGGACACCCGTACGAAGTCATCACCGTCACGGGCGAAGAGGGTGGCGACACCTCCGGTGGTCCGGGTGAATTCGTCGACCACTGCGAAATCGAGGTTGAGCGTCTTGCCGTGATATTCCAGTGCCGGGGTTTCGACTGCGCCGATCTTCACCGTGCGTCCGGCAGCCAGCGCAAAGGGCTCGGAGAAGTTGGCGGCCAGGATAGACGACACCTTGTCGGTCAGGCCGACGCTGACCTCATGGGTGGTGTCGATCATCTTGCGCATGCTGTGCACCTGGCCCTTGAGCTCCCGCTGGGCCTGTTCGAGTGTCAGGCGGTAGGTATAGGACGAGACGAAAAGAGCAAGACCCAGGATAACGAGACCTGCAAGGATTACGGAAGCGCCGACGAACTGATAGCCGAGGGAAAGCCGGTTGATCGATCTCATGGAGAGCACCTGATGACGGGGGGATGCGCGTGGTTCGCGGTGTCAAGACGTATGTCAGTCATCCAATCGGCAACGGGGAAGGGTTTCTTTAATTTTTTTGTCAAAAAATACAATTTTGTCATATTTTTGTTGTCGGCATCTGGCGTGGCGTGACTGCGGCATAGTGTCGCAGTGGGCTGATTTTTAATAAAAATCAAGCTTCGATGGCGCACCTGCTTGGTACAGTCCGGCCCCCGCTTGCCGACTGACAAGGAACATCATGATCCGCCCGACGCTCACCCCGATTGCCCTCGCGCTGGGCCTTGCCCTGAGCACGTCCGCGTTTGCCCGTGACGTCGCCAGTCCGGCCGACAGCACAGCCCTGACGCTCGGCGAAGTGCTGGTGAGCGGCACCGCCGGCGGGCCGCTGGAGGCGCGGCGGGTGCTGAGTTCGGTGGACATCCTGCCCACGGCGCGTATCGAGAGCCAGGTGGTGTCGAACAACTGGGAGCTCTTTGGCCAGGTGCCGGGGGTCATGCTGACTCAGTTCGGCCAGGGGGTGACTTCCGGCAAGTTCTCCATGCGCGGCTTCAACGGCGAGGGCGAGATCAACGCGGTGAAGCTGCTCATCGATGGCGTGCCGTCCAACAGCAACGACGGCAACATGCCCTACATCGACCTCGCGCCGCGACTTGGCATCGAGTCCATCGAGGTCGTGCGCGGCACCAACGACCCGCGCTACGGCCTGCACAACATTGCCGGTAACGCCAACATCGCGACCCGAAGCGGCGGCAATTATCTGCTCGGGCGCGCCACGGCAGGCAGCTTCAACACGCTTGAGCTGCAGGCCGCGGCCGGCATCGAGAAGGATGGCCTGTCGCAAAACTACGCGGTGGGCTTGCAGAAGACCGACGGTTATCGGGATCATTCGGAGGCCGAGAACGGCAGCTTTTCCGGCAAGTGGTTCGTGACGCCGGCCGGCGGCACAAGCCGTTTCGGCCTGATCGCCCGTCACTACACGGCCAGCGCCCAGGAGGCCGGCTACCTGACCGCCGCCGAGCGTAGCGCCAATCCCGACCAGTCGCCCGCCCACAATGCCAGCGACGAAGACCGCCGGCAGGTGAGCCAGTTTGCCCTGCAGGGCGAGTCGGAAATCGGCGAACGGCTGTTCTGGACCGGGCAGGTGTATCTCAACAACCTCGATGACCGCCGTTTCGTGAAGTTCTCGGCCGGCGCGTCGCAGCAGGAACGCATCGTGGCTGAAACCCACACGGGTGCTTCGACGACCCTGACCTGGCGCGGTGGCAAGACCGCCATTGGCGACGTGTCGGTGATGGGCGGCGTGGATGCCGAGCATCAGGACAACCGCAGCCAGCGCTACAACACCGTCACTCAGGTGCGCCAGGCGCGCACCCGCGATCAGGCCTTCGTGTTCGATACCGCCGGGGCCTTCGTGCAGGCAGTGATCAAACCCTTTGCCGGGCTGACCCTCACGCCGGCCTTTCGGGTGGACCGCATCGACGGCAGCTACACCAACCAGCTCAACGGCAAAACGTACGACGCCAACGATTACGGCAACATCAAGCAGCCCAAGCTGAGCGCCGTATTCGTGCTGGCAGATGGCTACTCGGTGTACGGCAACTGGGGGCGCAGCTTCCAGGTGGGCGTCGGTACGGCGTCCTACAAGGTTAACCAGAGCACGGACCTGTCGCCGTCGATCAACGAAGGATGGGAAGCCGGACTCAAATTCCGTCCGCTCAGCTGGCTTGATGGACGGGTGGCCGCGTGGCGTCAGACTGCCTCCAATGAAGCTCGCCGCCGCCTCAACGACCCGGCCAACGATTCCGAGAACATCGGCCAGACCCGCCGCCAGGGCATCGACCTGCAGCTCAACGCGCAGCCCACTCGCCAGCTTGGCTTGTGGGTGGCCGCCGCGCTGCAGCGCTCGAAAATCCTCCAGGCTGACGCGGCTTCACTGGCCACCACCGGCAAGGAAATCGACCACGTACCGCACCTGCTCTACAACCTTGGTGCCGATTACCAGGCCAGTGACGCGCTGCGCCTTTCTGCCTGGATGAACGGGCAGGGCAGCTACTACCTCGAGCGTAGCAACGCCACCGGCAAGTTCGGCGGTTACGCACTGGCCAACGTGTCGGCCGCATACAAGCTGACGCCGAAGGTGAGCGTGGAAGTGCAGGTGCGCAACCTGTTCGACCGCTACAGCGAATACGTTTGGTGGGATGGCGCCCAGTCGCTGCATGCACCGGGCACGCCGCGCAGCGTGTTCGGCACGGTCAGCGCCCGGTTCTGATGGCATCGTCACGCGCCCGGCGCCTGTGGCTGGATGTGCATCTGTACGTCGGTCTGGTGGTGGGCGGCCTGTTTGCCTTGCTCGGCTTGAGCGGCAGTGTGCTGGTCTTTTACCTGGGCGTGGACGAAGCGCTCAACCCAGCGACACAGGTGAGTCGCGCGGCGCTTGACGCGCCATCGCCGGATGCGGTGCTGGCGCGGGTGCAGACGCTGTATCCCGAACATGACGGGCCGTGGCGCATCGAGATGCCGCTGGCTGCCGACGACGCGCTGCGGGTGCGCTATTACAACCCGCCGGAAACGGCCGGGCGCGGTTTTGCGCCGCTCATGCTGAGCCTCGATCCGCATTCCCTGCAAGTGACCAGCGGCCGCTTGTGGGGCGATTACGCCGTGACCTGGCTTTACGATCTGCATTACACCCTGCTGCTCGGCAAGACCGGCACGACGCTGGTGGGCATTGCCGGGCTGGTGCTGCTGCTCTCGCTATTCAGCGGCTTGTACCTGTGGTGGCCGAGCCGGGCGCGTCTGTGGGCGGCGTTGAGGCCGGTACTGCGCCGTGGCGCGGTGCGCAAGACCTACGACCTGCATGTGCTGTCGGGGGCTTACGGCTTTGTCGTGCTGGCGGTACTGGCCCTTACCGGCAGCGTGCTGGCCTTGCCCAACGAGGCCGCTGGCGTGGTGCAAGCCTTCTCGCCGCTGCGTCCGTCTTTCCGGGCTGTGGCCCGTTTGCCTGAGGAGGCGGGCGCGGCACCGATTCCGCTGGCCGAGGCGGTGCGCATCGCCCGGGGGCGCTTTCCGGGGGCCGAATTGCGCTGGATCGAGACGCCGGGCCACGCCGGCAAGCCGATTGCAGTGCGTTTCCATCAGGCATTTGAGCCGGGGCGGCGTTTTCCACGCAGCCAGGTGTGGGTTCATCCGTTCAGCGGAGTGATCTTGGCCGTTCGCGACCCGCTGGAGAACAGCGGCGGCGACACTTTCATGGACTGGATGCACCCGCTGCACAACGGCGAGGCGCTGGGTTTTGGCGGACGCCTGCTGGTCTGTGCCGCCGGGCTGTTGCCGGCGCTGGCCTTTGTGACAGGCTGGCTGCGCTGGCGCCACAAGCAAGCGGCCCGCAAGGCCAGTGCAAGCCGTCTGAAAGCAGGGTCGTCGCCGGGTTGATCGGGTCAAGGATGGCGCTGCGTTTTCGCCGGGTGGCGGGGAACCAGCGCCCCATTTACCCGGTCTTTACGCTGTCCTGCAAACGCTTCGTGTAGGATACCCAGCGCCTTTTCCCTGGCCCCTCCCGGGCCGGGTGCGTCCCGGAAAATTTTTTCATGTCCAGCCCGTCTGCGCCTGCGTCGTCCTCGTCTCCTTCACCCAAAAAACGTCGCCTGTGGCCCTGGCTGGTGAGTATTGCCGTGATCGGCGGCGGGGCTTGGTACGTCACCCATCGTCCGGCGCCGGAAGGCGGCGCTGAAGGCGGCGGAAAACAGGCCGGCGGGCCGCGCGGCGGGCCTGGCGGACGGAGCGACCGGCCGACGCCGGTAAGTCTCTCGGAGATCAAGGCCGGCGATATCCGCGTGACCGTGCCGGCCCTCGGCAACGTGGTGCCGCGCAACCAGGTTACGGTGCGTTCGCGCGTTGATGGTCAGCTGCTGGCGCTCAAATTCACCGAAGGCCAGCCGGTCAAGGCCGGCGAAGTCCTCGCCGAGATCGATCCGGAACCCTTCAAGGCTGCCCTCGAACAGGCCCGCGGTGCGCTGGCACGCGACGCGGCTCTGCTCAAAAACGCGAAAATCGACCTCGACCGCTACAAGGGTCTGCTGGCCCAGGATTCCATCGCCAGGCAGCAGGTGGATACCCAGGAAGCGCTGGTGCGCCAGTACCAGGGCACCGTGCAGGCCGACGAGGGCACGCTGAAGAGTGCCGAGTTGCAGCTTTCGTACACGAAAATCACGGCCCCCATCAGTGGCCGCGCCGGCCTGCGCACGGTGGACCCGGGCAACATGATCAAGGCCTCCGACACTGCCGGGCTGCTCACCATCGCCCAGGTCAGCCCGATCACTGCGGTCTTCGCGGTGCCCGAAGATCGCCTGCCGGCGGTCATGCAGCGCGTGCGCGGCGGCAAGAGCCTGAAGGTGGAGGCGTGGGACCGCGAGTTGAAGGTGCTCCTTGCCACCGGCGAGCTACTGGCGGTGGATAGCCAGATCGACACCACCACCGGCACCGTCAAGTTGAAGGCGGCCTTCGCCAACAAGGATGGCAGCCTGTTTCCTAATCAGTTCGTCAACGTGCGCATGCTCCTCGATACGCTGACCGGCGTTGTCACCGTCCCGACGGCGGCCGTGCAGCAGGGCGCCAAGGGGAGTTACGTGTATCGCTTCGGCGCCGACAGCAAAGTGGCCGCCGTGCCGGTCAAGCTCGGCCCGGTCGATGGCAGCGTGGCCGCTGTGAATGAAGGACTCGCCGTCGGTGACAAGGTGGTGGTGGACGGCCTCGACAAGCTGAAAGACGGCGCCCAGGTCGAAGCCATCGACCCGAAAGCAGTAAACGCGCCGGGGCGCGAGAAGAAACGCGGCGATGGCGGCGGCCGGCCGGGGCACTGAGCGCGATGGTCCGTGATCACTTAGCGTGCCTGGCATGAATCCGTCCCGCCTGTTCATCCTGCGGCCGGTGGCGACGTCGCTGCTGATGCTCGCCATTTTGCTGATCGGCATCGTGGCCTACCGGCTGTTGCCCATCTCGGCGCTGCCCGAGGTCGATTACCCGACCATCCAGATCAAGACCTTGTACCCCGGGGCCAGCCCGGACGTGATGACATCGGCCATCACCGCCCCGCTGGAACGCCAGTTCGGCCAGATGCCGGGGCTCGACGAAATGTCGTCCAGCAGCTCCGGCGGTGCCTCGGTGATCACCCTGCGCTTCACGCTGGCGATGCGCCTCGATGTGGCCGAGCAACAAGTGCAGGCGGCCATCAATGCCGCTTCCAACCTGCTGCCCACCGACCTGCCGGCACCACCCACCTACAGCAAGGTGAACCCGGCCGACACGCCGATCCTCGCCATCGCAGTCACCTCAAAGAGCCTGCCGATCACGCGTATTCACGACCTCGTGGAAAGCCGCCTGGCCCAGAAGATCTCGCAGGTGCCCGGCGTGGGCCTGGTGAGCATTGCCGGCGGACGCCGCCCGGCCGTGCGCGTGCAGGTCAACCCGACCGTCGCTGCGGCCTACGGTCTGGGGCTGGAAGACATCCGCAGCGCCGTTGCCAACGCCAACGTGACCCAGGCCAAAGGCAGCTTCGACGGACCCCAGCGCGCCTCGACCATTGACGCCAACGACCAGCTGCGTTCCGCCGACGAATACCGCAGCCTGATCGTCGCCTATAAAAACGGCAATCCGGTGCGTCTCGACGACATCGCCGACCTGAAGGACGACGCCGAGAACCTGCGTCTGGCCGCCTGGGCCAACCAGACATCCGCAGTCATCATCAACGTGCAGCGCCAGCCCGGCGCCAACGTCATCGAAGTGGCCGACCGGGTTGCCGCGCTCCTGCCGCAGATGACCGCCAGCCTGCCGGCGTCGCTCGACGTGGCCGTGCTGAGTGACCGCACCACCACCATCCGCGCCTCGGTGCACGACGTGCAGATCGAACTGCTGCTGGCGGTTGCGCTGGTAGTGATGGTGATCTTCCTGTTCCTGAGGAGCGTGCCGGCCACCATCATTCCCAGCGTGGCGGTGCCCTTGTCGCTGGTCGGCACTTTCGGGGTGATGTACCTGGCCGGCTTCAGTCTCAACAACCTCACCCTGATGGCGCTGACCGTCTCCACCGGCTTCGTGGTCGACGACGCCATCGTGATGATCGAGAACATCTCGCGCTATGTAGAGGAGGGCGAGACGCCCATGCAGGCCGCGCTGAAAGGCGCCAAACAGATCGGCTTCACCATCATCTCGCTCACCGTGTCGCTGATTGCCGTGCTGATTCCGCTGCTCTTCATGGGCGATGTGGTGGGGCGTCTGTTCCGCGAGTTCGCCATCACGCTGGCCATTGCCATCCTGATCTCCGCCTTCGTGTCGCTGACCCTTACGCCGATGATGTGCGCGCGCCTGCTCAGACACGTACCCGAGGCCGAGCAGGGGCGTTTCTACCGCGTCACCGGCGCGTTCCTCGAGCGGGTCATCGCGCGTTACGCGCGCATGCTCGAATGGGTGCTCGACCGCCAGGGTCTGACCCTGCTGGTGGCCGTCGGCACCTTGGTGGTCACCGCCCTGCTCTACGTGGTGGTGCCCAAGGGCTTCTTCCCGCTGCAGGATACCGGCGCCATCCAGGGCATCACCGAGGCGGCGCAGTCGATCTCCTTCCCGGCCATGGCCGAGCGCCAGCAGGCGGCGGCCGAGGTGGTGCTCAAAGACCCTGCAGTGGCCAGCCTGTCGTCCTTCATCGGGGTGGATGGCAGCAATGCCACCCTCAACAGCGGGCGCATGCTGATCAGCCTCAAGCCGTTGGCCGAGCGCGACGCCAGCGCCGCCGAGGTGATCCGCCGCCTTGGCCCCGAACTGCGGAAGGTGGCCGGCATCACCCTGTACATGCAGCCGGTGCAGGATTTGTCCATTGAAGAGCGGGTCAGCCGCACCCAGTACCAGTTCTCGCTGCAATCGCCGGATTCGGCGGCGCTGGGCGAATGGGTGCCCAAGCTGATGGCGCGCCTGCAAGCCCTGCCGCAACTGGCCGACGTGGCCAGCGACCTGCAGGACAAGGGCCTGCAGGCCTGGGTCGAGATCGACCGCAGTGCGGCCAGCCGCCTCGGGGTGAGCACCGCGGCCATCGACAACGCCCTCTACAACGCCTACGGCCAGCGCCTCATCTCGACGATCTTCACGCAGGCCACCCAGTACCGCGTGGTGCTGGAAGTGAAGCCGGAATTCCGCAGCAGCCCGGCGGCCATTGCCAACCTGTATGTGCCCGGCACGGGCGGGGCGCAGGTGCCGCTGTCGGCCGTGGCCAGAGTGGTGGAGCGCCCGACCATGCTGGCCATCAACCACATCGGGCAGTTTCCGGCGGTCACGGTGTCCTTCAACCTGGCGCAGGGGGCGGCGCTCGGCGATGCGGTGGACGCCATCCGCGCCGCCGAGGCCGATCTGGGCCTGCCGGCGAGCATCGAAACCAGCTTCCAGGGGGCTGCGCTGGCCTTCCAGGCCTCGCTGTCGAGCACGCTGCTGCTCATTCTCGCCGCGGTGGTCACCATGTACATCGTGCTCGGTGTGCTCTACGAGAGCTACATCCACCCGGTCACCATCCTGTCCACGCTGCCGTCTGCAGGCGTCGGCGCGCTGCTGGCCCTGCTGCTGGCGCGCAGCGAGCTGGGCATCGTCGGCATCATCGGCATCGTGCTCCTGATCGGCATCGTCAAGAAAAATGCCATCATGATGATCGACTTCGCCCTCGACGCCGAACGCAACGAGGGGCTGGCGCCGCGCGAGGCAATCTTCCAGGCCTGCCTGCTGCGCTTCCGGCCGATCCTGATGACCACCCTGGCGGCCCTGCTCGGGGCGCTGCCGCTGATGCTCGGTTCAGGTGTGGGTTCGGAGCTGCGCCATCCGCTTGGCATCACCATGGTTGGCGGCCTGCTGGTCAGCCAGGTGCTGACGCTGTTCACCACGCCGGTCATCTACCTGGCCTTTGACCGCCTGTCCCGTCGATTCCGCGGCGAGGCCGCCGAGGCGGCATGAATCTCTCGCGCCTGTTCATTTTCCGCCCGGTTGCCACCACGCTATTGACGCTGGCGGTGCTGCTGGCCGGGGCGATTGCCTTTCGCCTGCTGCCGGTGTCGCCGCTGCCGCAGGTGGATTATCCGACCATCTCGGTATCCGCCAACCTGCCCGGGGCCAGCCCGGAAACCATGGCCGCCACGGTGGCCGGGCCGCTGGAGCGTATCCTCGGGCAGATTGCCGGGGTGTCGGAGATGACCTCCTACAGCACCCTCGGCTCGACCCGCGTGACCCTGCAGTTCGAGCTGTCCCGCGACATCGACGGCGCCGCCCGCGACGTGCAGGCGGCCATCAACGCGGCGCGCGGCCAGCTTCCCACCAGCCTGCCGAGCAACCCCACCTACCGCAAGGTGAACCCGGCCGAAACGCCCATCATCATCCTCGCACTTACGTCCGACACGCTCTCGCAAGGCCAGCTGTACGACGCTGCGTCGACAGTGCTGGCGCAGCGCCTGGCGCAGGCGGACGGTGTCGGGCAGGTGTCGATTGGCGGCAGTTCGCTGCCGGCGGTGCGGGTCGAACTCGACCCCAATCGCCTCGCCGCCAACAAGCTCAACATGGACGACGTGCGCACCGCCATCGTCGGCACCAACGCCAACCGCCCCAAGGGGGTGGTCGAAGACGGCCAGCGTGCCTGGCAGGTCGGCGCCAACGATCAGGCCCGTACCGCCGAAGACTACAAACCCTTGATCGTCGCCTGGAAGAGCGGGGCCGCGGTGCGCCTGTCCGACGTGGCGCGGGTGCGCGACGGCGTGCAGGACGAGCGCAACTACGGCTACGCCAACGGCCGCGCCGCGGTGCTGCTGATGGTCTATCGCCAGCCCGGCGCCAACATCATCGAAACCGTGGACCGGGTCACCGGCCTCCTGCCCCATCTGCGCGCCAGCATCGCGCAGGCCATCGACCTCTCCGTGGTGATGGACCGCACGCCGACCATCCGCGGCTCGCTGAGGGAGGTGGAGCGCACACTGATGATCTCGGTGGCGCTGGTCGTGATGGTGGTCTTCCTGTTCCTGCGCAACTGGCGGGCGACGGTGATTCCCAGCGTGGTGGTGCCGGTGTCGCTGGTAGGCACCTTCTCGGTGATGTACCTGGCCGGCTACAGCCTCGACAACCTGTCCCTGATGGCCCTCACCATCGCCACCGGCTTCGTGGTGGATGACGCCATCGTGGTGCTGGAGAACATCTCGCGCCACGTGGACGAGGGTATGCGGCCGCGTCAGGCCGCCCTGCGCGGGGCACGCGAGATCGGCTTCACGGTGGTTTCGATGAGCCTGTCGCTGATCGCCGTGTTCATCCCCATCCTTGCCATGGGTGGCCTCGTCGGGCGCTTGTTCCGCGAGTTCGCAGTCACCCTGTCGGCGGCCATCCTGGTGTCGATGGTGGTGTCGCTCACCGCCACACCGATGATGTGCGCCAAGCTGCTGCGCCCGCGTCCGCCCGACAACGAACGCGGCCGGATCGACAGGGCCATCGGCCGCGCGCTGGCGCACCTGCTGGCCGGCTACCGCAGGAGCCTCGGCTGGGCGCTGGTGCACCCCTGGCTGGTGCTGGCGGTGCTGCTGGCCACCATCGGTTCCAACGTCTATCTGTACAACACCATCCCCAAGGGCTTCTTTCCGCAGCAGGACACCGGCCGCCTGCGCGGCTTTGTCGAGGCCGATCAGGCGATCTCCTTCCAGGCCATGAAGGGCAAGATGGACACCTTCCTGGCCATCGTTGGCGCCGACCCCGCGGTGGCCACCGTGGTTGGTTTTACCGGCGGCTCGCAGCGCAATTACGGCTCGATGTTCATCACCCTCAAGCCCATCCGCGAGCGCAAGGAGACGGCCGATGCCGTCGTCGGCCGCCTGCGCAAGAGGCTCGCTCACGTGGCCGGAGCGAGCCTTTACCTCAGCCCGGTGCAGGACATCCGTATCGGCGGGCGCTCCAGCAATTCCAGCAATCAATTCACGCTGCAGTCCGACAGTCTCGACGAGCTGCGCCTGTGGGAGCCGCGCATCCGCAATGCCATGAGCCGGCTCGACCAGATTACCGACGTGAGCACCGACCAGCAGGACAAGGGCCCGCAAACCACGCTGATCATCGACCGCGACGCCGTAGCCCGCTACGGACTTACCATGCGCTCGGTAACCACCGCCCTCAACAACGCCTACGGCCAGCGCCAGGTGTCTACCATTTACAACCCGCTCAACCAGTACCGGGTGGTCATGGAGGCCGCGCCTGGCTACCTGCAGGGGCCCGAATCGCTGGCGCAGCTCACACTGGTGACGCCCGCCGGCGGACAGGTGCCGCTGTCGGCGCTGGCCCGCTTCGAGTCCACGCTGGCGCCGCTGTCGGTGGCCCACCAGGGCGGCACGGCGGCGTCGACCATCAGCTTTGCGCTGCCGGAAGGGCGCAGCATTGGCGAGGCGACCAGGGCCATCGAGGACGCGCTGGCCAAGATCGGCGTGCCGGTGGGCATCCGCACCAGCTTCGAGGGCTCGGCCGGGGCCTTCCAGAAGTCGATGAGCAGCCAGCCCATCCTCATCCTTGCCGCCATCATCACCATCTACATCGTGCTCGGCATGCTCTACGAGAGCCTGATCCACCCCATCACCATCCTGTCCACGCTGCCCTCGGCCGGCGTCGGCGCGCTGCTGGCCCTGCTGGCGATGGATACGGAGTTCAGCCTGATCGCGATGATCGGCGTGATCCTCCTGATCGGCATCGTCAAGAAGAACGCCATCATGATGATCGACGTGGCCATCGAGCGTATGCGCCACCTCGGCGAGAACGCCCGCGACGCCATCCACCACGCCTGCCTGCTGCGCTTCAGGCCGATCCTGATGACCACGCTGGCGGCCCTTTTCGGGGCCATTCCGCTGGCCATCGGCAGCGGCGACGGCGCCGAACTGCGCCAGCCGCTGGGCATCGCCATTGTCGGCGGTCTCATCCTCAGCCAGATCCTGACCCTGTACACCACCCCGGTAGTGTTCGTGATGCTGGACCGCTTCCGGCGCGAGAGAGTCGTGGCGTCCGTGGCCGCAGCGCAACCAACATGAAGAAAATGACTACAACAGTAATTTCCGCGTCACCGGCTTTGCGCGCGGCGTTCGTCCTTCCCTGCCTGCTGCTCGCCGCCTGCGCCATCGGCCCCGACTATGTCCGTCCGACGCTCGACACCCCCGCAGTCTTCAAGGAAGCCGGCGACTGGAAGCCCGCCAGCCCGCAAGACCCCGTGGCCGGCGACAAGTGGTGGACGGTGTTTGGCGATCCGCTGCTCGACCAGCTGCAGGAGAAGGTGGACATCTCCAACCAGAACCTGCGCATCGCCGAAGCCCAGTACCGGCAGGCGAGGGCGCTGTCGGATTCGGCCCGCGCGTCGTGGTTTCCGACCATCAATGGCAGCTTCGGCGCGACGCGCTCGGCCACCTCGGCCAGCACCGATGCCGCCGGCAGCGCGCCGCCGCGCAACAGCTTCAACCTGGGCGCCACGGCCAGCTGGGAGGCTGACGTGTGGGGCCGCATCGGCCGCAATGTCGAAGCCGCCGACGCCCGCGTCGAAGCCAGCCAAGCCGATCTGGCTGCCGCTCGCCTGTCAGCCCACGCCACGCTGGCCCAGAGCTACTTCCAGCTGCGCGCCGCCGACCGCCAGAAGGCCCTGCTGGATGCAGCCGTTGCCGCCTACCAGCGCTCCCTGAGCCTCACGCAGAACCGCTACGCCGCTGGCGTGGCCAGCAAGGCCGACGTGGCCCAGGCCGAAAGCCAGCTGCGCAGCGCCCGCGCCTCGGCCCTCGACGCCAGCCTGTCGCGCAGCCAGTACGAACACGCCATTGCCGTGCTGATCGGTCAGACCCCGGCCAGCTTTGCGCTGGCCCCGGTGGCCGGTGCATTGCCGGCGGCGCCGGTGCCCGTCACGCTGCCGTCCACGCTGCTCGAGCGCCGCCCCGATATCGCCGCCGCCGAACGCCGGGTTGCGGCTGCCAATGCCGCCATCGGCGCCGCCCAGGCAGCCCGTTTCCCGGTGCTCGGTCTGAGCGCCTCGGGCGGCTTCCGCCGCGCCGACCTGGCCGAGCTGATTACCCTGCCAAGCCGTTATTGGTCCCTCGGCCCGACCCTCGCTGCGACGATTTTCGACGCCGGCGCCAAGAAAGCGGCCGTTGGCCAGGCCGCTGCCAGCTGGGAACAAGCCGTCGCCACCTACCGCCAGACCGTGCTGGTGGCTTTCCAGGAAGTTGAAGACAACCTCGCCGCCGCTCGCCTGCTCGACGAAGCCGGTGTCGAACAAGCCGCCGCTGTCACCGCGGCCGCTGATGCTGAATCCATCGCCCTCAACCAGTACCGCGCCGGAACCGTCAGTTTTCTTAACGTCGTCACTGCCCAGGCCACCCACCTCAGCGCCCAGCGCAGCGCCAACGACCTCGCCGCCCGCCGATTGGTGGCGGCGGTGTTGCTGGCCAAGAATGCGGGTGGCGGGGTGAAGGCGGGGAGCAATTAGGGGCGACTTCAGTCGCCCGCTACGCTGGACCGTGCCGCCACCCTGGCCCGCGCGGTGTGCAGTTTTTTGTAGCTGTCGATCAGGCGCTGGTGCCGGTCGAGCCCTTCCAGTTGCATGCTCGTCGGCGTCAAGCCGAAGAAGCGCACGCTGCCGTTCACTGTTCCCATCGCCGCGTCCATCCGCGGGTTGCCGAACATCCGGCGGAAATTGAGCTCGTAATCGTCCAGCTCCAGTTCGTCGTCGAGCAGCACCTCCAGCACCACATTCAAGGCCTGATAAAACAATCCGCGCTCGACCGTGTTCTCGTTGTATTGCAGGAAGGCTTCCACCTGCTCCTTTGCGGTTTCAAATTGCTGCAGGGCGAGATTGATCAGCAGTTTCAATTCCAGAATCGTCAGCTGACCCCAGGCCGTATTCTCGTCAAACTCGATGCCGATCAAGGTAATGATGTCGGTGTAATCATCGAGCTCGCTGTCTTCCAGACGTTCCAGCAGTGCTTCCAGGCCGGCATCGTCGAGGCGATGCAAATTCAGGATATCGGCGCGGAATGCCAGTGCCTTGTTGGTGTTATCCCAGATCAAATCCTCGACCGGATAGACCTCCGAATAATCCGGCACCAAAATGCGGCAGGCCGTTGCGCCGAGTTGGTCATACACCGCCATGTACACCTCCTTGCCCATGTCTTCCAGAATGCCGAACAAGGTAGCGGCTTCGTCGGCATTGGAGTTTTCACCCTGGCCGGAAAAGTCCCACTCGACAAACTCGAAATCGGCTCTGGCACTGAAAAAACGCCACGACACCACGCCGCTGGAATCGATGAAGTGCTCAACGAAGTTATTCGGCTCGGTGACCGCGTTGCTTTCAAAAGTGGGCCGGGGCAAATCGTTCAGGCCTTCAAAACTGCGCCCCTGCAGCAACTCGGTAAGACTGCGTTCCAGCGCCACCTCCAGGCTGGGGTGCGCCCCGAACGACGCAAACACACCGCCGGTACGCGGGTTCATCAAGGTGACGCACATCACCGGAAACTCCCCGCCCAGCGACGCATCCTTCACCAGTACCGGAAAGCCCTGCTTTTCCAGCTCCTCAATGCCGGCCACAATGCCGGGGTATTTCGCCAGCACCTCGTGCGGCACGTCCGGCAGGGCGATTTCACCTTCCAGTATTTCGCGCTTTACCGCCCGCTCGAAGATTTCCGACAGGCATTGGACCTGTGCTTCGGCCAGCGTATTGCCGGCACTCATGCCGTTGCTGAGGAACAGGTTGTCGATCAGGTTGGTCGGGAAATACACCACTGCACCGTCCGACTGACGCACATACGGCAGCGAACAGATGCCGCGCTGCACATTGCCCGAGTTGGTGTCATACAAATGCGAGCCCCGCAACTCGCCATCGGGGTTGTAAATCTGCAGGCAGTACTCGTCGAGAATGCCGGCCGGCAGCGCATCCTTGCGGCCGGGCTTGAACCAGCGCTCGTCCGGGTAATGCACAAACGCGCCGCACCGGCAATGTCTTCGCCCCAGAACTGGTCGTTGTAGAAATGATTGCAATTCGCCCGTTCGATGAATTCGCCCAGGGCCGAGGCCAGTGCGCTTTCTTTGGTCGCGCCCTTGCCATTGGTAAAACACATTGGTGAATGTGCATCGCGGATATGCAGTGACCACACATTGGGAACCAGATTGCGCCACGAAGCGATTTCAATCTTGATGCCCAGGTCGGCCAGAACCCCCGCCATATTGGCGATGGTCTGCTCCAGCGGCAGATCCTTTCCCGCAATATAGGTGCTTGCTTCTGAATCGGGATTCAGCGTCAGCAAGGCCTGCGCGTCGGCATCCAGATTGTCTACTTCCTCAATGACAAACTCGGGGCCGGTCTGCACCACCTTTTTGACGGTGCAACGCTCGATGGAACGCAAGATGCCCTGCCGGTCTGCGGCGGAGATATCGGCCGGCAATTCGACCTGGATCTTGAAAATCTGCTTGTAGCGGTTTTCCGGATCAACAATATTGTTCTGCGACAGGCGGATGTTGTCGGTCGGGATATTGCGGGTTTCGCAGTACAACTTCACGAAATAAGCGGCACACAAAGCCGATGAAGCCAGAAAGTAATCGAACGGACCGGGCGCCGAGCCATCGCCCTTATAGCGAATGGGCTGGTCGGCGACCACCGCGAAGTCGTCAAACTTGGCTTCGAGGCGCAGCTTGTCGAGAAAATTGACCTTGATTTCCATGGGGGAATCCTGAAATGGCGTTCAAAACGAATTGGCCGCCATTATCGCGGTTTTCCCGGTGGAAGAATTGCGCTTCTCGGCGGCCTGCGCCTAAGCGCGTCGCGTCTCCGCTTCTGCCGGCCAGAAGCGCACGGCGAAAGCGGCCAGGGCCGAAACGGTGGCCATGCCGGTTACGGCAATCCATCCCCATTGCGCCAGCAGCGCACTCGCCAGGGCTGCGCCAACAGCCATGCCGATGAACATGCTGACGAACAGCACGGCATTGAGACGACTGCGCGCGCCGTGGTCGATGCCGTAGACGATGGTCTGGTGAGCGATCAGGGTGGTTTGAACGCCGAGGTCGAAACCGACAGCGCCGATCCCCAGCAGCCACAGTTGCGCGGTCGGGGAAAGGAAGGGTGAGAGGCACATGATGGCGAAGGAAAATGCGCTCAGCGCCGTGCCCAGGCGGGTGACCAGTTCCGGTCCGCGTCGGTCAGCCAGGTGCCCGGCGACGGGTGCGCCCAGGGCGCCGATGGCACCCGCGAGGCCAAAGGCGCCGGCCACGGAACTGCCCAAATGAAACGGTTCCGCGTGAAGCATGACGGCCAGCGTGGACCAGAATGCACTGAAGCCGATCGACAACAAGCCCTGTGCCAGAGCAGCGCGGCGCAGGGCTGCATGGCGGCGCACAAGGTCGACGAGCGAACCCAGCAAAGCCGGGTAAGTCATGGTGGTGGTCGGCGAGAAGCGGGGCAGTCCGCGCCAGGCCGCCATGCCGATGATGGCCACGCCGGCCGCAGCCAGGACAAACATCGTGCGCCAGCCGAAATGTTCGGCGACGAAACCGCTGATGACGCGGGAAAGCAGGATGCCAAGGAGCAGCCCGGTCATCACGGTACCGACGACCTTGCCGCGCCGTGATTCATGCGCGAGGGTGGCCGCAGCGGGCACGATGTCCTGGGCAAGGGTGGCACTCAGTCCGATCGCCAGACTTGCCGCGAGCAGAATACCGAGGGAGGGCGAGATCGCCGCCGCCAGCAAAGACAGCATCAGCAGGGCGGCCTTGATCAAAATGATGTTGCGACGGTCGTGGCGGTCGCCCAAGGGGGCAAGCAGCAGAATTCCCAAGGCGTAGCCGAGCTGGGTCAGCGTCGGCACAAAGCCGATATTGACAGCACTGACGCCGATATCTGCGGCCAGGATGCCGAGCATCGGCTGGCTGTAGTAAAGCGACGCCACAGAAAGCCCGGCACCACTCGCCAGTAACAACACCAGACGCGGTGACGGCACGTCGGCAATGCTGGCCGTGCCCGGGGGCGGGAAAGCATCTTGGTCATGCGGGTTTCGGATAGATGTCATTTCCTTGTCCTTGGCTATTGCAGATGAAGCGTAGTCTGGCGTTCATCAGGCGGTGACGGTAGTATCGACTTCAGCAGTATTGATATACATTTTGCGCATGACAAGACCGGTCATCACCCTTCCTGCGAATGCATCGAACGTCTCCCCGTCATCAGGGTCGGGAGACCGGATCGAACTCATGCAGACGTTCGTACGCATCGTTGAAGCAGGTAATCTGTCGGCAGCGGCAAGCCAGATGGGGACAACCCAGCCGACGGTCAGCCGTCGCCTGCAAACCCTGGAGCGTTCTTTGGGCGTGCGTTTGTTGAATCGCTCAACCCACAGCATGCGGCTGACCAACGATGGGGAAAAATGCTTCGAACGCGCCAAGGAGCTCCTGGCGAGCTGGGCTGCATTCGAATCTGATCTGCGTGGCGTGGATGAAGAGCCGGAAGGCGTCTTGCGTGTGGTGGCACCGCACGCCTTCGGCCAGGAACGTTTGATCAAGCCGTTGTCGGACTACCTGAAGCGTTATCCGCGCATGACCGTCGAGTGGCTGTTGCATGACGACAGCGCGATCCAGGATTTCATTGCGGCGGGGATCGACTGTGCGATCCAGGTGGGCGAAGTGGTCGACTCAACCCTGGTCGCGATCAAGTTGGCGGAAGTGCCGCGCATCGTGGTGGCGGCCCCGTCGGTACTGGCCGGCGGCGATGTGCCCGAAGAGGCAAGCGATCTGGCCGGTCTCCCCTGGCTGGCGCTGAGAACCTATTACCGCAACGAGGTTCATCTCCGGAACAAGCTCACCGGCAAGCTGCAGCGTATTGCCATATCGCCGCGAATGAGCACCGACAGCCTCTACGCACTGCGAAGCGCGACCTTGCAGGGCTTGGGCGTGGCGATTGGTTCTGCCTGGCTCCTGGCCGAAGATCTTGCTGCCGGGCGCCTGGTTCATCTGGCTCCTCAATGGGAGGCTGCGCCACTACCCGTCACCCTGATCTATCCCTATGCCCGTTTCTATCCGGTCCGCTTGCGCCGCTTCATCGATATCATGCGTGCGACTGCGCCTGTGGTGCTTGCCGATTAGGCATCAAACGGCGTTGTTTCGAATACCGAATGGATACGCTCATGGTTATGAAGAAAGTCATTGTTGTCACTGGCGGCGCCAGGGGCATAGGGGCTGCAATTGCGCGCCTTGCAGCGACGCAGGGCTACGCCGTGTGCATCAGCTATGTCAGGAATCGCTGCGCTGCGGACGCCATTGTTTCCTCAATCACCGACGGCGGCGGAATCGCGATTGCGGTGCAAGCAGATATTGCAATCGAGGACGAGGTAATTCGTCTCTTTGCCCATGTTGATGCTTCCTTGGGGCGCATTACGGCTCTGGTCAACAATGCCGGAGTATTGGAGAAGCAGTCTCGGGTTGACGAGATGAGTTTCGAGCGGATCACGCGTGTTTTTTCCACCAATGTGGTTGGAAGCTTTATCTGCTCACGCGAAGCGGTAAAGCGAATGTCGACAAAACATGGCGGAAATGGTGGCGCTATCGTCAATATTTCGTCACGAGCATCGCGTCTGGGCTCCGCTGGCGAATATGTCGACTATGCGGCATCAAAGGCGGCCATTGATACCCTGACCATCGGGCTGGCCAAAGAGGTGGCTAACGAGGGTATTCGTGTAAATGCAGTGTCTCCCGGAATTATCTACACGGAGATTCATGCCAGTGGCGGCGAGCCTCAACGTGTAGATCGGCTGAAGGACTCGATTCCGATGAAGCGCGGCGGGCATCCTGAAGAGGTTGCCAGGGCCGTCCTCTGGTTGCTGTCTGAGGATGCCTCCTATACGACCGGGGCATCTATTGATGTGGCTGGTGGCCGATGAGGGCTATCTGGATCGGGAGGCTTGATTACACACAAGAGACAGAATGAATTTGTCTTCCAGATTGTCCGGCGCGCCTGGCCGGATGGCCGTTCTCTAACCAGATCATTTTGATTTAAGGTATTCCGAAACCAGAACTTTTGCCTTGAGCAGCATGATGTCTTTCAGCATGCGTACTTTTCGGCCGTGCTCCTGATGCGCCAGATCATAGATTTGCTTTTTAAGCGTTTCATCACTGGCTTCAGGAAGACTCAAGGACCATTGCGTGAAATAGGCGTCGTAGCTGTCAATCGTCTTGATCAGCTCGAACCTGAGCTTTTCCCGGCTTTTCGGCGGGATGGATGCCAGTATTTCCTCAACATCTGCATCGTAATCATGGCTTTGCTGATTGTTCAGAACGGGAAATTCGATGATCTTGGCCATGGATGCTTTCACCTGTTTATTGCCTCAAGAATGGCCTTCGGTCACGAAATCGCTTCGAGCAAGGCCGCGCGTGCTTGCGTGATGCGTACGAACTCTTCGTGACTTCCCCCTACGTCGGGGTGCGCCTTCTGGGCGAGCCGTCTATAGGCGGCATTGACCTGACCTCGTTCAAGCCGTCCTTTATCCGGCAGATTCAGCACCCCGCGATATTCCAGCTCGTCCAGGGCTTGGCGCTTGCCGTGGTATCGGCCCTGTCGACCCGAGAAGTGCGAAAACTCCCCGTTCATTCGCTCCTGGGCGGCACGGCGCATGTATATCGACTCAACCCTCAATGCAGCCTGATCGTCCTGCCAGCGCTGGCGCGACATGACGATGCAGGCCGCGAAGGCTATTTTTCCGTGGGTCTCGAGCTCGTCAAGGCTGAATGGCCCGACCATGTCGAACGGTTCGTCCAGCCATGCCTTTCGGCCGCCGGCACCTGTTTCGATACGGCCGAGCGCTGCCATGGTGACCACGCCGAGCCCGCCATTCCAGATGACCCATTCTTCGTCACCGGCAGCCGCATACGTGTCATGCATGCCGTCCCTCCCGGGCGCGGCCATCGCGATACCGACATGGCCGCGTGCTTGCGCCAGTGTGCCGTCTGCCTGCTGCGGCGCGGGACGGTGCAGGGCATGTGGGTTGAATTGAATGAAACACGACAAGAATCGCCCGTTTTAACGCTGTTGCCAACGGGAATGCAATTAGCGCACCAGGGATTGCCGGCAAGGTCGGGCTAATTGCACCGACGAGATGTGGCGCGCAAGCTGGCGGAGCGATCTCCGCCACAAGAGTGGATCGACATGGAGGCATTCATCGAATGATGCGTCACTGTGTCACCGCCATTGATGGTTTTCATGAAGCGGCGGAGGCCGGACACCCATTGGTGAGTCGGTCCGTCTGCTTTTTCAGTAGCTGCAGGCCAGGTTGCGCAGGTCTATTGGCTTGCTGCCGGCGTTGCGCGCGGTTCTTTCGCCAGCGCTGCGTTCGGTGTCAAGGCGTTCGATCAGGCGGCTGGCTTCGTCCAGGCGCTGTTGCTCCCGCTCGATTCCGTCAAACAGGGCAATGCAGGCGGCGCGGCGTTCGGCCGGGGCTGCCTGGGCCATGCGCTGGTGTTCCTGCCATTGCTGGAGCCCGAGCTTGAAGGCTTCGCCAACTCGAGAAATGCACTGGGCCTGATGGTTCCGGAAGAGCTCGAGGATGTCGCCGTCGGCCTCGTTGTCGTTGATGGCCGACTTGAGGAGGCTGCGCTCGCCCTTGCTGACACGATTTGCCGGGAGCAGGGCGATGAGGGCGCGGGGCAGTCCGGCGCTGCCGGGGAAGTCGGCGGCGACCCATTCGCTGCTTTTGCCGGCAAGCGTAAAGAGGCGCTGGCTGTCGGCGCCGAGCAGCGTGCGCCAGCTTTCTGCGCACAGGGTCCGGGTGGCCTGGCTGCGGGTGGCTTCGTCGATGGCGTTGGCAGGGCGGGGCGGCAGGGTGGGCGCTTTGGCATCGGTATTGCAGTCTTCGCGGCGGGCGAGCCCTTGCTGGGCGAGGCCGGTGCGGCGGGTCTCAATGCTCGTGCGGGCTTCGTCGCGGGTGGCCATTGCTTCGGCATGCTGCAGCAGTCTGGCGGCTTCGGCCTTGTTGCTGGCCAGGCTGCCTTCCCACAGGGGGTTGCGAAATCCGGCCTGGGCCCAGGTGATGCCGAAGCGTGAGGCGCCTTCCCGCACCGGTAGCAGTCCGCGCGGGCCACGGACACCCAGACAGGCGCCGCGGTCGCTGGCCGCCTGCTGCTCGTAGGCAGGGAGGGTGAAGCACAGGCTGCCGCTCCGGGCGTCGGGCTCGCTGCGGTCGAGAACGCGTTCCTGCCCGCGAATCATCACTGGCTGAGCCTGAACGCGTCGCCTTGGGTCTGGCTGGGGGGCGGCCAACTGGCTGGCTTGCTCGGGCCCTATCGCGACGAGGCTGTAGGGGCCATAGGGCGCTGGGACGCCCATTGCCTTGGGGTGGTAGCAAACCACGCGTTCGTTGCCTTCGAGGGGAATGGAGGCACAGGCCTGCAGCATGGCGGCGAGGCCGGCCAGGGTGATCAGCCGGGGTGTCGGTTTCACTGGATACCTCTGTTCTTGAGCCAGGTGGCAGATTCGGTGCATTGCTTTTCGGTGCTGCGCGCCCAGTGGCTGAGCGCCACTTCGCGCATCTCGCCATTCGGGAAGACGTCCTTGAAGCGGTAGGCGTCGGCGGCGCTCAGCATGCGGTCGTAGCCTGGCCTGTCGCGCAGGCGCAGGGCGCAGGCGAGGGCGCCGAAGCGGACGGCGAAGTCGCGCCGGAAAATCGCATTTTCGGTCTTGTCGTCGCTCGCCACAGAGATGAAGATCTCGCCGTGGTCGCGATACTGCTTGGCACCGGCTGCGGTGGCGAGGCGCCGCGCCGCCTCCGGGTCGAGGCTCAGGTAGCCCGCCAGGTAGGGGATGAAGCCTTCGTCGTCGGGCAGTCCGTCCAGAGGAAAGTCGGAGAACCTCAAAAGGGCAGGGCCGAGGGAGCCCAAGGCGTAGAAGGCAGCCACATCCGGGACGAATTTTTCGTCGACGGGGGCGGACAGCGTTTCGTAACACAGAGATATATGCTCGAGCCCGGAGCTGGATACCTTGCGTCGGGTGTCGACGGTCCAGTCGTTGCACCCCTGGAATGACAGGGTGATCGTCCGGTTGAGCAGCACCCGTTCGGTCATCCGCTGCAGCGGGGCCTGGAGCACGCCGTCGGCTTGTTGCCAGCGCTGGTGGGCCTTTGCCATCAGTTTTTCGGTGGTCTGGCTGGTCTGCTCATTGACGAAAGTATTGAGCTTGTTCTGATCCTGGCTGGCGACGTCCTTGTTTTCCTTCTTCAGCGATTCGAGGAGGTTGTTGATGACGACCTGCCGCACGAGGGTGTGAAGCACACTGTGGGCAGGATAGGCCGGCGGGCCGAAGCGGAGTACGACACGGCCTCCCAGCGGCGCACCGCTGGCTGCAGGGGCGTCGCCGGCCAGCTCTTCGAAATCGCTTTGGAGTCGCAGCTTTTTCCAGCCGGCTTGCTCGAACAAGGCTTTGCTGACGGGGGCTGCGCTGCGTTTGAAGGGGCCATCGGTGGTACTGACCGAAAAGGGCTGTCGGCTACCTTCGGCAGGACGATAGAAGTGTACGAACTCGCGACGGCTTGCCGGCGGGCCCAGAAAAACGCCTTGTTCATCCAGCGACGAACGATAGACGCGGTCGAAGCCGTCGGCCCGTCCCTTGAATACCAGCAACTGGCAGAGGACGCCCTGGTCCGGGAAGCAGTCACCGGCGTCCTTGGCTTTGATGACCACCAGTGCGTCGGGGAAGGCGTTGTTGTCCAGGCGCGTCCAGAACACCCAGGAACGAAGGCCGGCGGTTTCCAGTTTTTCTCCCAGGCTGGATTCAACCGCTTCCATCAGCATGCCTGCGCGGGTAGTCGCAGCAGTTGCCCACGCGACGTTGCCGGCCAGCAGCAGGGCGGCGATTCCGCGTCCGAAGCGGGCGAGCGTACTCATCGGCTGCCCACCTTGCCGACAGGCTCGGTCACGATGTCCATTTCTTCGAGTTCGTGCGGTTCGAGGGCCTTGGTGGTGAGAATCGTCACGGAGAACATCCTGTCCAGGTAACTTGGGCTGGAGCCGCTGCCCGGCAGGCGGATGTCGCCGAGGGCGTCGACCAGACAATACAGATTGCGGGCTGCCTGAAGGTTGCCGGGTTCGAGGGCGGCAAGGCCGTCAGAGGCGGATTTGTCTTCACTCGCAGTGCCGTCCCTGAGCACCCGGGCAAGCCGGTCGATCTTGTCGAGCCTGGGTGGGGCGGTAAGCTTCTGTCTGGCCAGCGGCAGCGATTTCCACTTTTGCAGGGCTTCCTTTTGCCCGGAGGCGAGTAATTCCCGGTCGAGTGGGGCTTTGAGTTCGGGGAACTGCTGGACCAGCAAATCGAGAAGTTGCCAGTTCATCGCCTGGGGCTCGTAGAGCGGGAAGGTGACGCCATGGCCGCCTCGGGAGGCCCGGCGTTGCTGCATGAAGTCGGCGTTGTCGCCGAAGGTCGTTTCAGTTATCTGGCTGCAGAATTCGAAGCGTTGCCGCGTGCTTGCTCCGGCGGGGTAGTGAAGCTTGCGGCCGAACTCATTGGTGGCCAGAAGGGCAAGCATGGCCCGGCTGTTCTCCATTTCGAAACGGGTGATTTCCTGACGAAGGAAGTTTGCCACCGGCAGATACATGGGAACGCCGAACGTGAACTTGTCGGGCATGTCGGACTCGTCACAGCGGAGGTTCCGTGCGTACGCGCCGATGGCTTGCACGATGGATTCCTCCGACATGCCCGCACCCAGTACCCGGTTCAATTCGGCGAGATAGCGGAGTGCCAGGTTGGACAAGGCATTCAGGCCGTTTTTCCCGATGACCTTGCAGCTCTTGGGATCTGTCGAAAACCCGCTGAAGGCATGGACGTTGTAACTGGCGGCAGGCGAGATGACGCGGTTGACGCCACCGAGAAAGGCGAAAGTGCAGGCACTGGTGCAATAGCTGCCGGCACTGATTCGCGCATCCAGGGCCGCCTCGCGCACGGCGATTGCCATTTCGATTCCGTCACTGACCGAGCCGCCGCCGGACTTGAAATCCACCCTGCCGATGGGTGCCTGTTTGCTGCACTCGGCAATGGCCATGCGGAGCTTTTCGCCGTCGCCGGGCAGGTTGCGCCTTCGATCCGGAGGGTTGATTCCTCCGTACATCGGAATGACCATCTGTCCGTTTTCGTTACCGCACGGAAAGCGCTTGGTGGCCTCCGACTGCGCCATGGCCGCTTGCGTGAAACCCGCCAGGAGCGTCACGGAGCTCAAGACAGCCAGCCTGAATGGCGTCTGTTCAGTGAAGGCCATGGGTTCAGCCTTGCATGATTGTCGGATCGACGCGGACGTACTGCTCGCCGGGGCCCTTTCTGCATGCCCAGACCTTGCTCTGCACCGACTGGCCGTCCTTGGCGCGGACATATTCCTTTACATGACGGCATTCCTGGCCGCCTGTCGAGGGATCTTTCACAGGACCGCCCACTTCCACACCGCCGGTTCCGGTTTCAGTGCTCCAGGTTTCCTCGACAGGCTTGGGCGAGAGTTTGTCGAGCTGGCGGCGGAGCTCTTCGTCGCGGCGGCGCTGCTCGGCCGGATTGCGGCTGGGCGCCCGCTTCTCGTACTTGGTCATGATGGTCTTGCGGTCAGCTTCTTCCGATTCGCTGGCGCGTGCCGCCGCGCGGGCGAACGCGTCTTCATGGCGGGCCCGGTCGGCGTCATTCTTCAGGGCGTTGCCGATTGCCGTAGCGGCCGCCGGAATCGCACAGCCGGCCACGATCACGGCCGCCAGTATCTTCTTTTGTTCGGCGGGCGAAAGATTGCCGCCACCCGTCTTGCGCGCCATGTATTTGGTGTAAAGGGTAAAACCGATGGCGCCCACGACCGCACCGACAATGCACGGCGTCCAGATGCTGTTCTGGGTGCTGGCTGTGGGCGTGTTCCCGTTTTCCTGCCCTTGGGGTGATGACTGGGCCTGGCCGAGTCCGTTGGACTGGCAGCCGCCGAGGATGAGGCTTCCACTGATGAGCAGCGCTATGGCGCGTTGATGAAGTCGATGTGGCGAGCGGGCAGGAAGTGCGCGCGGGTCTTCGGCATGGATCATGAAAGGTCTCTCAGGCTGGGTTACGAAGCCGGTGCAATGGCGTCAATGGATCGTATAACGCCTGAGCCCTTCGTCGTACTGAAAATATTCACGGTGGCAACTATTGAGTTGCTTTAGAGCGGACCGTACCACCAGTGTGGTCGGCAGGCCGCGCTCCGCGCGCGAGAGAAAATTTCAGATTTTATGAACCAACCTTGATCCGGTCGATGCGGAAGAACGCGAAACCGACGATCCGCCATTTTCCAGGGGGTGATGATCCACCCCCTGGCCGTTCCTTGCCTTAGCGGCGCTGCTTCCCGATGTTCGGCAAGAAGGCCGTCAGCAGGCCGATCAAGGGCAGGTAGGCACACAGCCGGTAGACCACTTCAATGCTGGTCGAGTCCGCCAGTTGCCCGAGCAGGGCAGCGGCGATGCCGGCCATGCCGAAGGCGAAGCCGAAGAACAGGCCCGAGATGGTGCCGACCTTGCCCGGTACCAGTTCCTGCGCATAGACCAGGATGGCCGAGAACGCCGAGGCGAGGATCAGGCCGATGATGACCGAGAGCACGCCCGTCCACAACAGCCCGACATGCGGCAGCAGCAGCGTGAATGGTGTTACCCCGAGTATCGAACCCCAGATCACGCGCTTGCGGCCGATCCGGTCGCCAATCGGCCCGCCGGCGACGGTGCCGGCGGCAACGGCAAACAGGAAGGCGAACAGATACATCTGGGCGCTGGGCAGCGACAGGCCGAATTTTTCCATCAGGTAGAAGGTGTAGTAGCTGCTCAGGCTGCTCATGTAGAAGAACTTGGAGAACATGAGCATGCCGAGTATGAGCAGCGACACGACGATCTGCCGCCGGCTCAGGCCGTTGTCGGCGTGGGCCTTCATGCGCTTGTGAAAGCCGGCAACGTGCAGGCTGGACCAGCGGCCGACGAGGCTGAGCACGATCACGCCGAGCAGGGCGGCCAGCGAGAACCACGCCGCGCTGCCCTGGCCATACGGAACGATGACCAGCGCCGCGAGCAGCGGGCCGATGGCGGTGCCGAGGTTGCCGCCGATCTGGAACAGCGACTGTGCCAGACCGGGCTGATTGCCGGCTGCCATGCGGGCTACCCGCGAGGATTCCGGATGGAAGACCGAGGAGCCCATGCCGATGAGCATCGCCGCCGCGAGCACGGCGGCGTAGCTGTCGGCCTGCGACAGCAGCAGCAGGCCGACCAGCGTGAAGCCCATTCCGATCGGCAGCGAATAGGGCTTGGGCCGGCGGTCGGTATACAGGCCGATCAGCGGTTGTAGCAGCGAGGCGGTGATCTGGTAGGTCAGGGTGATCATTCCGACCTGGGCAAAGGACAGCTGCAGGCCCAGCTTGAGCATCGGATAGATGGCCAGCAGCACCGACTGCATCATGTCGTTGAGCAGGTGGGCAAAGCTGATGGCGGCAATCACCGGGTAGGTGGTGGTGACGTGGATGTCGTGTGCCGGCGGTGCGGCGAGGGGAGCATCGGAACTGAGCGTCTTTTCCATGATGGGAGCGTCGAACGTGTAGGGCGCCAGTCTAGAATGACTGATTCAAGCATGTCCGGACAAAAAACATCGTGAATTGGACAATCGCCAGCCCTGAAATGACCCTCTGCCACGACGGCGAGTACCAGACCCTGCCGCACCCGGTTACCGCCAAGGCGCGCAACTACCGGGGCGGCGAAACGCCGATCCACAGCCACCCGCGGGCGCAACTGATCTATGCCGGCAGCGGCGTGATGCGCGTGGAAACCGGGGCCGGCAGCTGGGTGGTGCCGCCGGTGCGCGGTGTGTGGATTCCGGCTAATACGGCGCACCGCGTGATCATGCTGGGGGCGGTGGAAATGCGCACCCTGTACATCCGCCCGGACGCCGCCCCGGACTTGCCCGACACTTGTTGCCTGCTCGAAGTCAGCCCCTTGTTAAGGGCCTTGATCCTGGCGCTGCTCGACGAGCCGGTGGCCTACGACCGCGACGGCCGGGCTGGCCAGATCGCCGCGCTGGCGCTGTGCGAGCTGCGCTTCCTGAAGATTCCTGCACTGCATTTGCCGATGCCGGGTGAGCGACGCCTGCACCGGCTGTGCGAGGAGCTGATCGCCAACCCGGAAAGCCGGGAGACGCTGGAAACGCTGGCCGAACAGCAGGCAACGAGCAGCCGGACACTGGCCCGCCAGTTCCAGCGCGAAACCGGCATGAGTTTCCGTCAGTGGCGGCAGCAGGCCCGTCTGGTCGAAGCCATCGGCCATCTGGCCAGCGGTGTTTCGGTCGCCGTGGTGGCCGAACGGCTGGGCTACCGCAGTGCCAGCGCGTTTGCCGCCATGTTCAAGCGCGCGCTGGGTGTGGAGCCGCGGCGGTATTTTTCCGGGGTGGGCGGCGCGATTGCCGATGAGGCGTCACCACCGCCGGTTTTTCACGACAGCCATTGCGTCGGTTAAGCATGGTCCTTCCTGCGCGATATAAAGCGCGCTGGTGCGTGGATGGACCGTTTTTCTTGATTCGGTCGTATACGAATTTCATACTCAAGTATCTTTTTTCTCCGCCGATATGGAACGATATATTGGGTTCGCCTGAAATGGAGAGCCTTCGTTTCTTGTCGGGGGCACCGGCGCAGTCGCCCGCGGCTGAGAGCAATGCTGGAGATGCGAGAGATCATGAGTTACGAGCCCCATTCTCCCGGGAGTGATGACGATCTGCTGGAGTTCTCGGACGACGTTGCGGCACTGGCGCCCACCGTTGCTCCATGGCGCATTCTCGCCGTTGATGATGACAACGATTTCCAGGCAGCCATTGCGTTTTCGCTGAAGGACGCCGTGTTGCTTGAGCGGCCGGTGATATTGACGCAAGCCTGCAGCATGACCGAGGCGGTCCGCATTCTGGCCAAGCAGCCCGAATTCTCGATTGTCCTGGTTGATGTCGTGATGGAGACCGACGATGCCGGCCTGCGGCTGGTGAAGGCCATTCGCGAGATGCTGGGCCACTTCGATACGCGAATCATCCTGCTCACCGGACAGCCCGGGTTCGCGCCCATCGACTCGGTCATGAGTCGTTATGACTTGTCGGACTATTGCCTCAAGTCGGATATCAACCGGCGGGGCATCAAGAACATTCTGAGCGGTTCCTTGCGCGCCTATCGGGACATTGCCGCTGTGAGCTTTGCCCGGCGCAGCCTCAACCTTATCCTCGAGACCAGCAACCGGCTCGTGGCAAAGCGCAGGCATGAAGAAATCGCCAATATCGTGCTGTATGAAATTACCCGCATGCTCTCCCTGCCGGCGGAGGGGGTCGTCTGCGTTC
>APMI01015249.1_pt1 | contig 41521 bp, 46 predicted proteins | sample 667938 | NCBI WGS metagenome assembly APMI01 (sample SAMN01084076, study PRJNA167559) | wastewater metagenome | biome: Wastewater | place: Denmark: Ejby Moelle, Odense | collected 2011-11-28
GGAATCTCTGAAGGAATCTCTGAAGGAATCTCTGAAGGAATCTCTGAAGGAATCTCTGAAGGTTTATCCATGGGGGTCGAATAGAGGTAGAAGTTAGCTAAACTCCTCCTGAGATACTCTCCACGTTTTGCGGGAGATTTGGCTAGAGTCTCTGAACAAAAATCTAAGTAGTCTTGACTCAATCCCATTTTGAATACTGAGTCGTCCTTGTCAAACAATAATTTCATCACAATATCCGAAGCTACTTCTTCTCTGAGTAGTTCATCTGTCACATCTTTGATATAACTCTCGAACGAATCTAAATACTCTAATCGAGCGTATGGTCTGTTAACAATCGGATAGACTAAGAAACACTTAACATAGAGGAAATTATATTGATCCGAGTTTTCTTTAATTAATCTGTTCCTGAGTTCCTTAAAATGTTCTGGGAGGAAATACTTGATCTTACAGCTATTAAATATATACATCAAATCTTGAGTTCGTATAAATTCACACAAATCTTGGTGGTACAAATTTAGATCATGAATCTTATGAGTTCCGATGAAATCAAGAAATCTATGGTGTGGGAATAGATTTCTCGTTTCACTTCCGTAATAAACAACATCGGAAAATTTGCCCGTTTCGATGAAGTGATCGTCGATCTCTGATGAAAATCTATTGTATATAATATCTCGTTTCTTAGGACAATCTACTTTTTCTAACACACTTATAGGATCCTTAATATCCGTAAATAATACGCGACATATTTCGACATTACCATAAATAACAAGTAGGTTCACAGATTTATTTTTAGGTGACATATAATTAATCACAAGCAGAAAGAGTGCCGGAGCATGTTCAATGATGTAATTTACTAGACCCCAAAAATCATTAGATTTGATGTTTTCATGAATCGGATTTCCATTGATGTCAAAATCACTTGATTCATGAGAAGATAAAGACTCTGTTTTGGATATTTTTTCTATATGTTTCGTATAATATTCAAGGTTTCTTAAACTTCTCTCATGAGCTATTTTGTTATTTCTAGATTTCTGGATGTAGTATCTTTTGAACTGTTTAGAAGATTGTACTAAACGTGAAATTGTTGGCTCGTCAAGATATTTAATCATCTCAACTGTGTACAATTCATCAGGTAATTGAATCAATGGCTTAGAATGATCCTTTTTAGAGTTCGACTTTGAGACTCGTTTGATGTACTCTTTAGCAGCATCAATTAGAGAAAGGAAAGTGTCAGCCATCTTTATAGTGAGTATTTTTTTGAAGCTCTTTGTGTGTTTATCGGGTCATTTTCTCTAAGAACGGGATTACCTATGAGATAAACATGGTGAATAAAAATCTTACTGATGGGGTGGAAATCTCTTTTTGTTTTTAGCTTAGCTCTCGGAGCAGTTCACGGAGCCATTTACTCGGCTCAAAATGTTCCTCCTGGAGAACTTCCCCCTCCGCTTAAGAATGCAATCGTCAATTTTAACGTTATCCAAGTAGGAGGTGGTGCCGGCGGTGTTTCTGCTGCATTGTTGGCTCAGAGTGAATGTCTTAATGTTCTAGTCTTGGAAGAGGGATTCAATATCCCCTTGAATGACCCATATTTCCCTACACATCCAGGAGCTGAGTACTGGCCCGGAGGTTACTACCATCCCAATCTCGAGAAGGGAGGACTCCTGGTTCCTAATGACGTCATCAATGGAGAGAGAAACGCCCGTGGTAGCAACCACCGTAAGATCTTCGGAGGTGATGAGATCATGTCTCACTACGCTCATGAAATGGGAGACTCTCGTGTCTGGCGCCGGGATATCTACCAAGCTCTGGGAAACAGAACTGAATGGTCTCCAGAGAGAGTTTGGAACGTGACTCAGAGAAAGTTGACTAAGTTCAGAGGTACTCATCTTGATGCAGTTCCTCACTATCCTTTGCCCAAGAATAACACTGTTCATGTCATGGAATCTCACTCTAGTCCCTTCCTCGATGATTGGCTCCAATCTTGCTCCAGTGTCACTGGTTACAGAATCGAACATGATCTCAACTCTTTGAACGGAGGTTTCCAGACTTGTGGTGCCGAACCTTCTAACTTGAGAGAAGACGGGTTCAGATCTATCAGTCAGAACGAATTCTTGTATCCCGAAGCCGAGACCAATCCTTATCTCACTCTGATCAAAGACGCTTCTGTATCCAGAGTTATTTTTAAAGGTACGACTGCTATCGGTGTTGAGGGTAACTTTAGAGGTATCCCATTCTCGATAAGATTACCTGCTCGCGTTAGTCTATCTTCCAGGAACAAGTGTCCTCAGAACAGAGTCTCTCAAATCAAGCGTTACACTAAGATCATCCTTAGTGCTGGTGCCATTGAGAACCCTAAGTTGTTGCTTCTGTCTGGTGTTGGTCCTAGCCAACAACTCGCCGAGAGAGGTATCAAGTTAGTCGTGAACTCGCCTATGGTTGGTAAGAATTATCGTGAAGGTCTCGTTTCATATTTGGGTTACGCTACTAACGGCACTATGTCTGATATTGGCTTAAGCTACGATACTAACGATTGGACCACTTCTCGCCCCGCTTCTTTCGCAGAGGTCGATGGAGATAAGTTCTTGCTCTTGTTGACACCATCTTACTACAACGGTGTGAGTGCTTTTGCTCTTGTGTTCGATCTTGAACAACCTTACACTGGTGAGATCACACTTATCTCAAGTAATCCTCAACAGTTGCCTCGTGTTAATTACGGTTGGCAACCTCAGATGATCGCTAAGCATGTCAAGGGTCTTGAGTATTTCCGTAATATCTTGACTCAGAGTGGTATGATGGATCGTTGGGGTATGTACGAGTACTTCCCCGGACCCGGAGTTACTTTGTCTGACGCCGTTCGCATAGGTGCTGAGCCCATTTTGCACGCTTCGGGTTCTACAAAGATGACCACTGGAAACATCAACACTGGTGTAGTTAACACCAATTTTGAAGTCATCGGTACTACTAACCTTCTTGCCGGTAGTATGTCTGTCATCCCTGTGTTTTTGGGTGCCGGAGGTCAGGGTCCTGCTAGAGTTGTCGCCTTCAATCTCCAGAACTCCATCCGTGCTGCAGTTGGACTTCCCCAACTCTAAACGTTTATTTTCTCTGTAGACAGAGAAAATGGTACAATACGAAGTGAGAAAATGATCTCGTGTCGTCAATCCTTGGTGAGGAAACATGTGGTTGATACTGAGTATGATGTGTTATAGTTGTCTCAACATTATATCTAGTATCTGGGGGCATCACTACTATCTAACTGCTCAGTCTTTGTCTTCTGTCACTACTCAATCTACTTATAGTCTTAAGGGATTTATGAAATCTACATTAACTTATCTAAGTGCTTATGCATGGCATGTATCCATAAAGTACGGACATATGGACGCAGTACTAACTACATTAATAGGCTATATTATTTTCAAACTTATTGCTAAACTCGAGTTTGATCGCCAAGATATCTTAAACATATTAGTTGTTTGTTTATGTATCAAGAATTGGAATATAAACGCTTTTGCTATTATAGCTACTATCGGGTTTACTTTAGTTAAGTATTTATCTATTTACACAAATGAACATGATACATCTTTACATCTTATTGTATTACTTATTAATTATATGATTTACGAGTTTAATACATTAATTTTCTTCACTACATTTGTACTAAGTTTCATAGCCATGAATTCAAGTAAGTATGCTTACAAAACACAAGATCACAATCAATTAACCAATACTACTTGGCTCAAAATACCCATCACTAGTTTAGTGGAAGCATTTATCAATCGTAGAGAAATAAGAGAGGTAGAACTTTTACCAATTATATTCTACGGCTAAAAATGTTATAGTTTCGTATTAATACTAATACGAAAATGACTCTGACTATCGCAGAGGGTGTTCTGAGTCTCACTCCTTTGAGTAATTACTCGAGATTCAGACAATTAACATTAAAAGGAATACTACATTTGAGTAAGGATGTCAGTATGAAGATCGAATGGAAATTTCTCTCTAACGATATAGAATTATCGATGCGAGGAAATACTGTAGTGATAAAGAATAAGACTTTAGAGCATGTCTCTATTGAGTGTGAACCCTTGTTAGACGGGATGGAAGTGGTGAAAGTAGATAATCAGTTATTATTAAAACGGAGTTAAATTAACATATCGAGTATACTTCGGTTAGTTATTTCATCTGTCAATTTTTGTAAGTCGTCCTCAAAAGGTCTAAATAGAAATGATGTATATCTAAAATTGATATTCGATTTAACAATCAGATGTAACACACTCCTAAATGAATCTACAGCAGTACCAATCCGAACATCGTCATCCATTTTTTGTACTTTAGACCACTCATTATTAGAAAAGAAATTCTCGGTGATGATGTTCCCATTCTCGTCTAGATCGGGCATATCTTGCGGGAGTGTTATTTTGGGAAATTCCTTCAACTCATAATACGAATAACTGTCAATGTCATAACCGTCGACAGTTATCGGAGAAGTTTCGATAGTATAAGAAGGTCGTAATAAAGATCTCTGGTTATTTATTATCTTTTGTTTACTCTTCATGTATTTGGTTCCTATGCACCATCTCACTTCTTTAGATGTGTTTCCCATCGCTACTGCACTAGAATCGTCGAGCTCTTCAACAATTAAGAGAAATATCTCTACAGGAACAATAAGAGAATCCATAATTAGATTTCTTACTATAAGTAAGAAATTATACATCATTTTGTTCTTTACTTCTCTCGAAGTAAAAGATCCTTATGTTCTGTCTTCATGATAATATTTACGAGCTCAAGATCTTCTACTTTTTGTAAGTACTCGACTATCTTTTCGATGCACCTTCTATGATCGATGTAGATACACAACTTCAAAATATCTTCAATAGCTGCGTCGTAGTGATCCGAGAAATTTTCTGTTCCGGTGTCACAATCAACACACAGTGTAACAAAGCCTTCAAGTGTATCTCTATGAGGAGTGTTTTCGGTTTGGATCTCAATCTTATTACTTTTAAGATTGCTCCCTCTAAGTAAATGTTTGGGTACTGTGATCTGATAAGCATCATCAAACGTCCACAATCTGTCGTTATGCTTCCATTGTTCAGGAGTGTTGTCTAACCTAATAGTACACACTCCTTTGGTACACAGAGCCATGATATAATCTGTGATAGATAATGGATACACACCTTGTCTGATCTTCTCTGATTCGGAATCCATTGTTTTTAGTGAACTATATTAAATAATGGAATCATTTTGTATATCCGGATCCAAATAAGGTTCGATGATTATATCCTCTGGGTGATCAAACACATGAATATAAGTATTACTCAATTCTCCCATCTTGGGTTTAAACTCTATCAGGAAATTGTCCCGATCAAAACACGGCGTACCGCTTACAGTGTCTCCGTCATAGTATAAATTAAATGATACACTATTATTAATCGATAGTGCAGCCAAAGACAGACTTGATAATTTCTTCAATCTCTTAACAGGTTTGGTTATCTCGATCCGGAGATTAATATAAATCTCTTCCTGGTTAACATCTGGATCGTACACTCTTGTCATGATGTCAACATTAAATTTTGAATTATGACAAGGGTGTAATATATATTTTCTGTTCTTGTATTCAGAATCATAACTAGCTGACAAAACTTCTCTCCGAACATTGATTAATCGCTTCATTACTAATTCCTTCAGATCAACCCACCACTTAGCTGGTTCACCTTTGACTGTAAAATCGCACTCTCCATTCTTTACAATTATATCAAAGGGACTAGAGAATATATTAAAATATTCAAAATGTATCACTATACCATAATCAAATACTTCTTCCATACATACTGATATATCCATCCAGTCAGAAAGAAAATCACAAGGATCTATGTAACCTTCCATTTATATTATTGTTTTAATATAAATGTTATTATTGAGTACTCATTTTCCATCACTCTTTGCTTCGGGTTCCCATTTTAATAACTCGTGGTCAGTCGTAATATTTTGAAGGATGTATTTTTACGATTTATTATACATAATGTCTGGGGAAGTAAGATGAAGCTCTATACAAAAATGATTGTATATTATTTTTTCTAGCTATATAAAAGTAGCTCAATGCAGATCTTTGTGAAAACCTTGACCGGTAAGACAATTACCCTAGACGTTGAATCTGGAGATACCATTGATCAGGTTAAGCAAAAGATCCAAGATAAGGAAGGTGTTCCTCCGGATCAACAGCGATTGATCTTCGCCGGTAAGCAGTTGGAAGACGGTCGTACCCTCAATGACTACAACATCCAGAAGGAATCAACTCTCCACTTGGTGTTGAGACTCCGAGGCTAACTTCGCTATTATACGATTATATTTCTATGAAATATAATTACTCGCGATTGAAGAATCACCTGTGAACTGAGATTACCAGTGCACTAATGCTTCGTTACTGATTTCGTAAGCATACAACTTGATGTTCAAGTGACCCCTTGAGTCAAGTAAATCGTTTTCATCTAGGAATCCTGGAGAGTTGATGGTAGCGTAGCCTCCGGGGATGGAGACATCAAAATACTCTGTTTGGTATTCTATGAACTCTGAGGAAGAATCTAAATCAAAATCTTCCTCTTCAGAACTCTCTTCGATGTCATCCGACCAAGACTTCAACATTTTCCAGTTCTGGATACCTTTCTTGTTATCGATGACCATAGCATTAGTCAAGTTTAGAACTTCTCGGATCTTGGGAGTGAACAAATTAGCCGGAGCTAGACTTTGTTTCTTGTAGAATATTGTGTACATAAACTTAGATGCTAAATTCTTAAGCAAATAATTCTTCTGTGATTTCAAGATCAAGTCACAGATGACTTCTTTGTGGATATTATCCTGAGTCCAGACAAAATCATAAAGAGAATAAGTGTACTGATCTAAATACTTACCAAAAGATTCGACTTTGTCAGTTCTTAGCGCTAGGAGAGCCTCAAAATCTTTATCTCCAATAACGGCGGCTAATTGTAGCAATCTCTCTTCGTTGTCAGATCCGTAATCGAGATTCTCCCGATAGTATTTGTATTCATCAACATCTGATTGATGAATGTCAAGATCAGTATGGCACACTAGATCTTTGTTGAATGTGAAATCTCGGTTCACAACGTCAACGGACAATGACTCTTTCGGTGTGATAAAGGTGAAACGCATTTCCGACGGTATCAATGTAAAATGAAATCAATTTTTTGTGTAACGAGATTGAGTCATTTAATCTGAGAGCTCACAAAACTGATTGCATGATTCGTCTTTGATAGCTAAAATGCAGACGAATATAGTAGTTAGTATGATAGTCAAGAATGAATCTAAAATTATAGAACGATGTTTGAATTCTATCAAGAAATCACTACCCAATGCAAACCTAATCTTAAGTATTTCTGATACCGGGAGCACTGATGGGACACCTAAAATAATTAAAGATTGGGGAACCACAAACAAGATCAGAACTTTTGTTCACAAATGGACAATGTTCTTGGGTGGTCATGTTCATCGTATGTCTGATGAAGGTATGAAATCGAGATATAACATTGACATACATGTCTCTGATTTGATAGACGTTCATTGGTACATGGGAGTTCGCCCAGATGAAAGATTAACTTCAGATCAGTACAAGAATCACATCTTAGAGAAGGAGCTCTTTCCTCATCTCGTAACTCCAATTTATTTGGTATCCCATAATGAGAAGAATTATCATATGAATCCTACAGAACTAGTTAATTATTTTAACCAGATACCTGGCAAAAGAGAGTTCATTGAATCTGAGCATTTTGTGAACTTCGAACACAACCGGAACAGGAATCTCACCAGGACTAAAGAGATCATTGAGTTGTGTAAACTTGATCCAAAAGATACTATTATATTATTATGTGACGCTGATATGATGTTGAAGACTGATGCGTTTAATTTATCAGTTCTTGATGATTCAGTCGCTTGGAATGTGATTCAATATAATAATGGTTCCAAGTATTCTTGTGTTAGACTCATTCGTGCCGATCGTATCGGTTCTTATAGTTTCAAGACTCACGAATATTATGAAGTAGATGGTAAGATCGGAACTCTTAATGAATCCAGAATATGGTACGATGATAAATCTGACGGAGGATCTAAGTTGGCTAAATTCGAAAGAGATGAAGAGATGTTATTAACAGAGAAGGAATGTCAACGCAAGTATTATTATCTTGGAGTGAGTCAGAAATGTATAGCTTCTAGGTGTCTGGCTAATTCAGAGAAGGCTTTGCTCAAGAAATCGAAAGAAGAACTCATCAGATTATCGAAAGTTTACAAACACAAAGCTTATGAATCTCTCACTAAAGCTTCAACATATAGAACGTATCTTGATCAAACTATGTGGGCTTTATTGAAACTAGCAGAGATTCGTCTAACCGACGAACCGATTGACGATTTAGAGATAGGTAGGAAGATTGTTCTTTACACTAGAGCTAGTTATCAAAGACCTGATAGACTCGAACCTTACTACTATCTGGGTAAATATTTTAGAGAATTAGATTCCAAATTAACTACCGGGATCATGTCTATCGCTTATAATAGTCTCATGAAGGCTTTAGAAATTATAACTACTACACCCCAGACTGGTTTATTCGTTGACACTACTATAGATTTAAATGCTATCCATTACGAGCTAAGTGTCGTAAGTTTCTATGTCGGTGAATTCATCCAAGGATTGAAGTCTTGCGACAGACTTCTTGGCACCGAGAGATACAGACCCAAAGCTTACAGTGATTCTAAGTTCTATACTGCTAAATTATCTCCAATAAAGAAAACTAGTCGGTACAAATCTCAGCACACTTTGGGTTTGGTGACTCCTTATTACGACAAAGTCCTGAGTAAAGACGGAGTTACTTTATGTCGCCATCATGACAACTATTACCGTATATTTTGCGGAACTCAATCATCTCTGATCTTTAAACTCAACACTACAAAAGATGAAGACATTAAGATCGTCAGAGTTAGCGAAACTTGTGTAAATGTTTTCACCAAAGACGAATCTGGTTCTATTCAACTTGATGTCTACTAAATTCATATATTGCTAATATATGAATTACTCACTGCTTTGCGATCCACACCTTCCCGATTATATTCTCTTGAGAATATAATGTAGAGGAATTACTCAAGGTGTTATCATCACAACTCTCAGAAGATAGGAGATAATTACTCAGAGTCCCGGAAGATAGGAGATAACATTATATTCTAATGAGAATATAATTAAGGAATACTTCTCCAAGTAATTCTCTTAGAAATAAGAGATAACTTCTATGAGAATTACTTGGAGAGTTACAACTACAACTCAGAGTCTCGGAGACTTAGAGATAACATTATATTCTGATGAGAACATAATTAAGGATGATAACTTATAGAAGAATAACTCAGAGCCCCGGAAAGTTAAGAGATAATTCCTAGAAGAATTACTCAGGAGAGTTGTGGGTAAAATTATATTCTATTGAGAATATAATTGTATTGGAGTGAACCGCTATGCGCTTAGATGTACATGTGAGGTGGGAGTTGTTCCGGTTGACGAGACTTCATCCGCTTGAAACCAGATTCGATATGGGAGAGTTCGATCTTACCAGGAGAATGAGTGGAGATCCAAGATATCTCAGTCATCAGGACTAGAGTTTCGATGTCACGTCCGTAGTGAGCTAATGATCTCTCGTAAGAAGTAAATAGTTTAACCAAATCTTGCTTCGGAGGGAGGTTGTAGTGAGTCATCCGTCTCTGGAACATAGTCACGAGATCTTCAATTGAGTAAGCTTTGATCTCGATTTGAGGGAGGAAACGAGACTCGAGTCCGGGCTGATGAGAGATTAGATTCTTTTCGATAAGATCTTTGTAGCCGGAGAATATAACCATGATCTCTCCTGGGTGTTCTGTGATGAAGTTATTGATAGTTGTGAGACATTCAAATCCGAAATCTCTATCACTTCCGTTAAAGATAGTGTAAGCTTCGTCGACAAAGAGAACACCTCCTAGAGCTTGTTCCAAAATCGCTAATGTCTTGATAGCAGTACCTCCGATGTGATCCGAAACCAAACCTTGACGATCGGTAGCTATAAATTTCCCACCAGGTACCTTGACATTCTTATTTAAGATCGCCTTGGCACACTCTAGAGTGTCCAGACTTTCAAAGAATTGCTTAATAGTATCGCCGTATTGATCCGGATTTTGACTAATACGTCTGGCGTATTTGTTCCGGAGATCATGAAGATTGTCTCTGGTTTTGTTAAGACAATTGTGAATCAATATTTTATCTAATTCGTCCAGAGGTCGAGTTATAGTCTTAGCAGAAATTGTACCCGAAGCGATGAATAGTTCACCCACCGCTTTAGCCAGAGTTGTTTTGCCTACACCCGGAGGCCCCGAGAAGATCAAATTCATTAGCGATTTATCATGTCCCATCTTCCGACGATACAAGTTAATCATAGCGTATTCGTAAATCTGTTTCTTGACCCCATCGAGACCAATCAATGAATTTATCTTATTGAAGGCTTTGTTGATCCCATTATGTAGCGCGGGATCGGCTAACTCAAGAATACGTTCCTTAATACTAGATGTCATTTCTATTTTCTCAAATCTCTCCGAGCGATCATTTTCCCTCGAAAGAAACATACATTTGAATCCCTTCTGTAGCTAATTGATCTACTCGTTCGTTGCCAGGATCTCCATTATGACCGTAAACATGCTCAAACTTAATACTATTATTGACTTTAACCTGATCCAACAACGACAAAGCATGTTGAATAATTTCTTTGTTTTGAACATCGCCTTTCTGAGTCTTCCAACCATTAGCGATCCACCCTTGACACCAACTCGTTAAACATTGGATGCTATATTGAGAATCAGTTCTTAGTACAAATTTACAACCTTGAACTTCATAATCAATTATATATTCAAGAGCACAAATTATGGCAAACAACTCAGCAATCTGGTTTGTCGGTACGATCTTCATACCGACAAAAGAAAGAGGTAAAGGATAAGCAACTTCATAATTATGTTTGGGTCCGTGAATAGTCACACCAATACCTCCCTTACTATTAGTAGATCCGTTACCAGTACATCCACCATCGGTATTGATAACATGATCTGGTATAAAATCATCACCGCTTATGTCAATAAACCTCTCGGCTTGCTCTTTCGTTGGGAATGATTTATATGCAGCTCCAGAAAATGCTTTTACTTGTTCCAAACAATCAGACCATGAAGTGTAAACACCCGGGATCCGACCCACCTTAACTGCATAATATTTGCCCATTTCAACATCGTCTTGAGAATTGTTGAATCATTTTTATATGTCAGATTCAGAGTCAAAAATGATTTCGTGTATTATTTCACGATAATGAAATGGGATCAAATGTATCTGTTGAGTGGGCTGAGATAACAGTTTGTTTTGATGATCGATCGATGATTTGGGTGAAAACAAATTTGACGCCTATGATGAAGACTAAATTGTATAAGTATGACAATTCTAATTTATATATCGGAAGTTTCCCAAAATATTATATCATACCCATTGTTTCGATTAAATGTTTGCCTTCAAACAGTCCCGACGCTGAACACACAGGTCTTAAAATCAAGTTACTCCTGAATGAATCTTTTTTAGATGATGACAATCATTCATTAGTACTTCATTATGTTTATCAATGCGATAATTGTCTATCTTATTATGACAGACACGTCAGTCAAACATCAGGAACTAATGTTCATGCTAGATATTTAGGCGGAAATGAGTTGTGTTTGAACTCTGTATACTACAATCATCCTACTAAGAATGGTAGACGAACTTTGGGATTATGTATCTCATACCTCAATATACGCTTTAATTTATATAGAGTGTTCTCAGTGAATCATCACATTCACGGTACCATATATTTGATATACAATAACAAAGGTATGTATTACAGTTTAAATGAAAATCAGGTAAAGAAGATTACGCCTTGTGAAGCTTCAAAGAAATTATTTAAAGCCTGTGAATCGTACTATTATAGAGAGAATGTTGATTACTCAGTACATTATCAAAAAACTGGATGTTTATATGTTGACTAAAAATGATCGTTTTTCTTTAATACACATTAAAGAAAATGGGTTCCGAACTATCAGTTCAAGAAATAACAATCTATCCCTGTATGGAAGATAGATCACAAGTTAATGTCATGATATCACCTAATTTTCAATTTAGATCAAGAATTTATAAACATAAAGGATCTCATGTTTATGTTAAATACTACTTCACTAAATACATAACATCAGTGACTAATTTACACATGAAGACAAATAGGGGTGGATTAAAGGTAGTATTAACTAAATTTGAACCCAATGATCCCGAAGATTCAATTGTCCATCATTATGTAACTAAATGTGATTTGTGTAATAGTGTCTATGATTACCACATTGTCGAGAACGGAATAGAAGGTGTTTATGTACATGTTGACAATATCAGTGGCACTACACTATCGATTCACAATGTTGGGTACAACCATCCTAATAAAAAGGGATTCAAGTATATGTCTTTGCATGAATCTTATGTAAATATTAAATTTGTCCCAAAAATAGCTTATCTAGTAAGTCATCATATTCACGGTTCTAAGTATCTAGTTTATGATGAATATGGTAAATATTATTTGATTGGTTTACACGGTTATGATAAATTAAATATGAAGTTAGAGATCAAAAATATAGCTAAAGACATGCTAAAATTAAAACCTATCGATTTCTCAAGACATGAGCAAGAACCTCTGATGTCTCTTGACGGGAAAGAAAGTGTGGGTAGATGCCTGTACGCTTTCAGACCTGCTTAATTTCTTATTCTTAGAATAAGAAAACTATATTTTAATCAATGATTTGAGATGATCCACACGCTTAACATCTATGTTGTCAAGATATTTGTCATGACGTCCGGAGAATAATTCATCTAAGAATGTACGATCTTTAGCTCCTATGTTAATTTTTCTATTTATATCGAGTCTCTGTGCCCAAACTTCGAATAATTTATAATCGATGTTAGTCGAGCTATTTAATACCGAGAATTGATTACAATCAATTAGAACAGATTGTTTAAGGTAATCTTGTGTATGATATTTCTTAGGTAAAGAGTAATACGATCTCCAATCCCTACATTGAGCTAAATATTCCTTGTTTTTCAATAATTCTCTTACCCAGTAAGGTCTATTATATGCTTTTAACATTTTGAGTTGAAACTCTTCATCATAAAATATACCAAATCTAATTAATCTGTTGACAACACGTTCGCACATTTGGTCATATTTTAATTCGTTATGATTTAAATAATCTCTCATGTAAAGAGCTACTTCCCTGTGATTTGTTTGACAAATTATTCTTGACGGTGTTTCGTTACCGTAATATTTCCATTTAAGACGGATATGTCCAAAATATTTTATCGATTTTAATCTAAGATCGTCTAATTTATAATTAGAATCGCCACCAACACAGAGATGATGCCATATAGCAAGCATCTTCATCTCGCTATATTGACGTTCACCTTCATAATCAAAACGGTCGTCAGAGTCACAAATTTTCATACCATTAAAGAAAGAATATAATTCGAGCTTATCATTGTTTACTATTCTCTCTTGCGTGGTCTCGATCCTGAATAAACAATCATTAACTTCCGGAAAGAATCGTAATAGACAATTCTTTCTCTCTATTTTTCGTGCCTCTGAATGAATGTTCTTGAGTCTGCTAACAATCGTCTCTCGATCTTTCTTGAATCTCTTACAAGTCTGGAATAATTTAAGTCTTGCATCTAACCCCATGAAGGAACTTGTATATCTTATGACATCATTAATTAGATAAGACATTTTACTCATATGCTTCATTAGTCTTGTTATCATTTTTTTCTGTATTACGTTTTAATGACTTGTCTTCTCAAGTTTACATCTATTATTTGATATTTATACCTAATCTATTATATGACATCAAATAATAGATTAGGTATAAATATGCGCTATGACGATCTAAGTAAAGTTGAATGTATCTAAACATCAACAAAAACCTCTGATATCTCTTGATGGAAAAGAAAGTGTAGTATATGTCTTTCGTTAGCGATATTCATATTCCCGGGAATATGAATTTAGATGGGTTTTTGAGGGAATGCGTGTGCGACCCAAATTTTTTCACTTTTGACGGTTAGTAAGAACTTATCGTTTGAGAAGAGTGTTTTACGCCACTTTGGCTCTGTCCATACATGACTGACTTGAAGTTGATATTCCTCATCGTAGAACAGATCATGTTCGATTAATTTATCTACTACAAGTTCTGTTGTATCATCATAACGAACTTGACATTTTAGCATTTTAAGTAATTCTTTATTATTTGTATGGATCATGACATAGTTAGGTCTATCTTCTCGGTATTCAGGGAAATGTTTGAGCATAACGAGTAAATATATTTCTAAATCGTCAAAAGACCACCAATGATCATTTAGTTTGACTCCGTTACGATTTAGTAATACTAATTTGTTAACTGAATAAGCCTTGAGAGGATCTCTGGTAAGAGGGAGATTATGTTTGCACATTAAAATATTGTCTTTATATATTTCTATTATATCGTTACTCTTCTCTATCTCGGGATTTGTTTCTATATACTCCTTAAGATAAATAGGATCTGGTAATAATGTGTGGACAGAATTATATTTACGTTGACTTTGATATAATATATCTGATTTCTTTTTGTATAGTTTCTTAATCCGGTTTACAACTTTACATCTTTTGTCTCTCTGAGATTTGTTGATGCTTAGGATAGAGAGACGTTCATAGACTGTTAAATAAGATGCTATGACATCCAAGATATCATCACACAACTCCATTTCCATTCTCTAGAGAATGGAAATCAACATCATTTTTCAGGATTAAGAATTGTGTCTAAATATGATTGAGAATCTCCAACCTTGTGTATCATCAAGATCAAGTGAGTGTAACCAATAATTATTTGTAGGAGGTTTCATGATCAATACACTCTTATCTTCCAACAATAATTCTATATTAGTACCTAGTGCATATCTCCCAGGAGTAAGAGTGAATAATCTTGTTTCACCGATGGACACACTACATATACATGTATTTTTAGTTACTTCCGAGTCAAAATGTTTAGGGATGCCTACCTTCCCGGAAGGATAATATTGAATGAAACAAGTATTGTATTGATCTCCAGTGTACTGTTCAAGTGTTTGCTTCAATCTTAAGATGGGTTCGGGCCACCAAACTTCGCCATCTAGTTTGATCGAATCTCTAACTAGATCAACACCTTTAAACGTGATCTTGTAGTCATCTCCGAAACAAATGTTATGTCTCTTATTCCCCGTAATGGTTTTGTATTTAGTTATTAATAAAGGAATAACTAAATCTATCAACTCTTGCTTAAGTTGATCATCTATGAACTCATCGTGATACTCAACGTCTAATTTATCTTGAGTGTAATGAGTCATTTCGATAATACATCCCATGATAGCGGAATCATTTGTTATCGAAATGACTCATTACTTCTTTTTTCATATGCTTGTATCTCCGATAATCAGGTCTCATTGAATCTCGGAGTGTCTGGGTGATACGAGGATTGGTTACCTCACCGTGATCAATGAAATCAAGAACTAACTTGAGAACTTGTTGTTGACTCATCCCGATGATTTCTTGACGCAAGAACGATGTTAATATAAGACTTAGATATTCTAACCTAAATAGGGCAGAAACCGTGTAATCTCTTTCTCTTCCTATTTCTATGACTATGTTTGATAGACAAGGCTTTATAAAAACTTTGGCACTTATCGTACTCATTATATTTTTGACACAACGTCTAAAATCATTCTGTGAATATGCTTCGCTGGTTAAATTCATGAAAACGACTAAATCTGTAGGATACACTTCTTGATATTGTGTACCTAAATACAAACACGTAGCACCGATTAAATGTAATTTATTCAACGGAACCGTATTTTTGGTCAAATAGTCATCAAGAATCTCAATTCCTATAAACAAAGATTCTTTCGCGTAATGACATTTCATTACTACATTATGCATCCATTCTACTATTATTGAATAGTAAGAGTAACTTAGTTCTGGTGATAACTGTAAAACATCCCGATAAATGAATTGACAAGATTTACGAAGCTGACGATTTCTTATCTCACTCATATAAGGAACATAAGTGATGTTATCTTTCTTTAATCGCTCGACAGTTTCATTGCTCAAAGGTTTGAGATCTTGATATGACAATAAAGGTTCTTCAACAATCTCAACCGTAAGACCATCGTTAAATATCGGTAATCTAAGTAATTCTTTTGCACTAGATCTATTTTCGGGTTCCCATTCAAGCATCGGCATGATGATATCGAGCAGGATCTTAATTTGAGGATTTGTATATTTACTCATGAGTTGTTCAGTCAAAATATTTCTCAGTCTATCGGAGGTATACTTCCCGGTATTCAAATGATGTTTCTCAAACAATTCATCGATTCTTTTCATGAGGAATGTTTTGTGCATCTCAACTCTATCATATATAGCGATGTCATAATAATCGCTATCCTCTTCCGTATTATCATTCTCATCGTCGTACAATTGTTTCACTGGAGGATAAGTATAAGTACTAGTTTTATCGTTCTCGATATTCTCTGTTAATTGTAATAACTCACTGACGTCCTCGCCGGTTCGAGCTTTGATCACAAGAAGTTTTTCTTTAGCATCACGTAAGAAATCGGGCCCATCAAAAAGTGTGTAATCTTTGTACAGATTAACCAAGACAGGGTAAAAATAATACGAACGTTTATCATTTAATATCCACTCAATCCCTGTAAGATTGATAAATGAGACACCAAGAGACCATATGTCCATAGCATGGTCGTATTTCCATGGAGCGTCACGCTGAAATGAATAAGTAATAATTTCTGGAGGAGAATAAAGTTCTGTGGTTGCTCCAACAGTAGCTTCACGTACCTTGGGGAGTCGTTTGATGATCCTACCGGAACCCAAATCCGTTAACACTACTTTATTTTGAGATCTGGAATACAACATGTTACTGGGTTTGATGTCTCGATGAATGATACCATGGTCATGTAATATATTAAGACTTTGTAATAAATCTTTATACACTTTGATCAACTCTTCGGGAGTAAAAACTCTTCTGTTCAGATCTTGATTAAACAATTCCAAGAGTAAGGAATAGCCACTGTTAGTCGCGTAACCATAACAACGAGGTAAGTACTTTCTTGCTCTGTAATCATTCTCTATCTCGGCATACACGGATAATTCTCTCATGAACGATTGACTTGGAATAATGTTATACAAATCAAGATCTAATCCCGGCAAATGATCATCATCATCACTGTCATAATCTTCTTCGTAAAGTTTAAAATTTTTAAGAGCGAAATATTCTCCGGTTTTCGTCTCTTCAACTTTTGACACAGAACCGTATGTCCCGGCTCCTAATTCATCGACCTCTTTGTAGCCACTCTTAACGTTCCTTATATTGTTCATTTTAATGAGTACAATCTTCTCTATAAATCAATTTTTCTTACAGCATTTTTGTATATTAGGTATACAAAAATAATAATTGTTTGAGGATTACTTGTCGGGATTTTTCAACTTTTCTTGGGCGTCTGTGTATTTTTTCAGAGCCATGTTAAGTTGGCGGTTGATGTCTTCGTTCAGAGGAGCATGTTTCACACGTCTTACCTTATTGAATATCATCCTAGCCAATTCATGCTGCGACACTCCAGTAATATACTGCCGAGAATCCATCAATATATCTTTGGTTAAGAAGAAAAATTCGATTTTTTTCTCCATACTCAGATCCCACTCATCAGCAAACTCCTTAATCACTTTATTGAACGGAACATGTATCCATACATTAACATCGATTGTGTTCATGACCTCGTATAGACAAGACTTGAATTCATCCATAGTATAAGCATGGGCGCATATTTTTTCGTAATCATCTAGCGGGATAGTATACATTTCGTGATAAAAAGAAGATAGATACTGACACACACATCCATATAATTGTAATTTATTGAGTGTGATTGTTTTCTTACTCATATAATCATCCAGAATAATTAATCCGGTGTAGAGAGTCTCTTCATACAATTTGAATTTATTGGCCACATCGTTTAACCATCGAGTCAAGATAGAATAGATTTTATAGTTAATTTGAGGACTCCTTGAGATCACATCAGGATATACATAATTACGTACTTTGGTCAATTGTTTGTTCCTGATCTGTGAAAGGTACGGCGTGTATCTCATTTTCTGGAGCTTATCTAATTTAAGAGTATCTATGGGCTTAGAACTATAATAAGATAGACAAACTTGATCAAGAAGATCAAATTGATCATTGAAGATATCCATATTCAGTGCATCTTTGGCGCTGATCCTCTGTTCAGGTTCCCATTCCAACATCGGGATTAAGAGTCCGAGTATATTCTTTGTCTCTTCTAGATTGTACCTCTTAGATATTTGCTTCGTAAGATACTCATTAAGTGTTTCAAAATTAAGGTCTGTATAATCACCCTTCTTGTAGATAGAATTAAGGAAATCTAATAGATAATCATAATCAAGTCCAATACTCTCGGCCCATTCACCACCGGCTATATATACAAAAGAGACAGCCAATGCATAGACATCCATAGCATGACTGTACTTCCATTCACTCTGATTATCTGTCACGATAGCGTTGAGTATCTCTGGTGAGAAAAATGGTAGAGTAGACACTACAGCCGTTGCTTGATTTGGTACTGGTAGAGTACTTAGCAATTTAGAAGAACCAAGATCAGATATAACGGCGCGTCTTTCCGATTCAGACCATAACATATTCATCGGTTTAATGTCTCTGTGAACTATACCATGACTGTGCAAATTATCTAGACTCTGTAATAATTGTTTATATACATTGATTAATTCATCATACTTGAATGATTTTTCGTACATACTACTGTCGTACAATTCAATTATTAATCTATATCTATCAGTCGTGTAACCGTAACATCGAGGAAATAATGAGTGAGATTTAGGATCTTTATTTAGCTCCGCGTATATAGCTAATTCTCGGATGAACGATGCATTAGCGGAATCTTTAAGAACTATATCAGGTCCTATAAAATTTGACAAGATGATATCTCCATTCTCAGAAATATCGTCGGGATATGTATACATTTTGGCCGCAAAATATTCATCAGTTATTCGATCTTTAATTTTGTACACAACTGCATAGCTCCCGCTACCTAATTCTTCTATTAATTCGTAACGTTCGTCAAAATTTGTTATGTGCTCCATTTTACCACACAGAATAATCTCTATACAAATTCATTTTTCCTCGAATAGTACGACAAACCGATATTTGCTCGTGACCTGATTCTAGTAAAATGGATAGTCAGGTGTCATCTACTCGAGATATTGAATCCAAAGTAGCAATATGTCTAATCTAAATAATCCTCAATTGGACGAAATATTTATAATCATGGTCTTGAGTGAATCAATCTACAAGATACCTTATAATACCGATCATTACCCAATCCTTAAACAGATGAGTGATCGATTAAGATCTTTGCGCGCTGAACATCAAATGGTGACGTAAAATGAATGAAATGTCGACGGATAGTTAAGGTAACATCAAGAATTCTATGATAGGTTTAGGGACTACATTATGTCGATGTGTACTGACGGGAGAAGTTACGGTCATTCGAGGGATAGGAAATTCAATTTTCACAGCCTTCTCCTGAACCGGACTTATCACTTCCGGATCAAAAGCGAACAGACAAAGATCATTAATCGGGTCAACTCATCAAAGATCCCGATGTTAGTTCTCAAGATTGGGACTTGGTTAAAGATCTCACCCCTCACGTTTCTATATAATTTCATACTTCTACATTTAATATAGTTGTATATTAAATGAATTTCTTCTAACCGTTGATCTAGAAATCGTAAGCTATCCGAGGGATCATTTTGTGGTGAACGATTTCTTCTAATTGTTCTCTAGTGATCTCGCCGTCTTGACCCATCATACAATCAAATTTAATACTATCAAACTTCTTGAGATTCTTTCTTCTGACACGTGCCGAGATTACCAACACAATTTTATCTCCTTCCTCGACAATACTGGGATCGAATTCGGTGATGTTTATTAACAACACTTTAACTATGTACTTCTTGATTAGTCTATTTTGCTCGAGAGACTGTTCGTACAAGAAACTATAATCATTGATCTTGACTTTTGTCTTACCAGACGGCATCTCACTCACGATGATTAATTTATTTGGATGTCTCATCTTACTTTTATGGATATAACCGATTTATCGGTGATCAAATTACACGATTTAGCATCACTTTTGACTAATAGTCTATAACAACTAATGTAACCCTTACAGAATTCTCTCAACGGTTTATCACTGGGGACTTCTCCCCTAGATTCAGTAAACTTACAACCATAGACTAGTTCACACAAATTAGCCAATCTCAAATACCATTCTGATGACTGATCAACTAATAGAGGATAATCATTTAAGCATCTAATCACACCCAGATAGAATAAAGGAAACAGATCATTAAACTTTGGCATCTTTAGAGTATTTCCATCAAAAGATCTTAGTATCAAATCTTGTTCTATCTTAGTATTTTGAGTTGTGTATGACACTCCTTTGTACAACAAGAGAGGATTGGGTTTAAAACCCAATAAACGACTCACTCCATTAAATCCTTCTATGACAGCACCGAATTGAGTTTCTGAATAATTTGCCACTTTTAGGGTATAATAAGCATCTTTGTTATTTGTTCGTATGGCTAACGCTTCTGCGTCAAAATCCTCTGTTAAGAGTGTTACCAGTTGTAATTTGTATTTCAGCGTGACGTCGTCGTGATCCATACCGTATATATTAATGTTTACTTTATCCGTTGGTGTGTACCTGGGATTGTCAACCATCGCGGCGATCCCACCAAACATCTTGAACAAGCCCAGTTCTGATGATGGATCAATGATGTATTTGCTGTTCTTTGAATAAAATCCCCACATATATCTTTTAATTAAAATGGAAACTCTAGACGGTGTCGTGCCCGTGTCTAATTATCTCTCTGAATTCTTACTACAGCATTCAGAAAAAGCCCGTAGTATCAACAACTGGAATACGAACACTAAAAATACTGATCTACTCCAGGTTAGTTATGAAAGCAGTGTCATCACGGATATTGATAATATCTTGCAAGATCAATACGTAGAGATATATTCTAGCATGTTGTGGGCACTACTTGAGTTAGACGTTGATGCTGACGGAATCGCTAAAATACTATCCACTGCAACCGACGAAAATTTAACATCTTTGTATTTCGGGTTCCTACTAACCGAGTTTCCGGATGGATCTCTATACTTTAATCGTGAACAGATCCCGACAGAAATTATAGATGCTTTTGGTAATGGGATTACCACAATAATTGTCAAAAATATCACTCTGATTGATCCACCAACTTTGAATCAATTTACAAAATTACATAGATGGACTAATCTATTAGGATTGTACGGTTTGGATGAACGCACGCTCCAAAATTTAGAAATAGAAGATATACAAACATTCTCTCAATATGTTTGCGATTCGATAGATGAGAAAGAAATGTTTATTCAACAAATAGGTATATATGCAACCAAAATCATCAATCCCAAATTCTATAAATACTCTGATATGATTAAAATCACTCCTTCTAAATTAGATTATTCAAGCGGACACGTTTCTATTACCGTGATCGGACGTACAATCGAATTAAATACTAATGATGAAATTGATGTTATGGTTTTGGAATCTCGTCCGGGTGGACGTCTCCAGGAAATTATTACTGGTGGGCATTACACCAAAGATGGATATTATACACTCGTTCCGAACATGGTATATAAACTTACTGCTAAACCTAAATACATATTGATAATCTAATATATCAACGTTGATATCGAGTCGTGGAAAAATGATTTATTAATAGATTACCATCGGCTCAAAATGGAGTACGTTACCGAGATTGCACAGATTCATAACCTGACCTCTAAGCAGGAGAGTAAGCTTCGGAACTACTTCTTCTACCTGACCTCTGTTCCGGGCCACGCCGATGTTTCTAAGTTTGTTGAGATCCTCAAAAAGAGTGAAAGAGATTATGTTCTCAGGTTCACCAAGTCGGATAAGCTTATATTTGTACTCTCTAATGCACCCAGGGACATGAATGCCACTCGGACTCCTACCGAACAAGAATTGCTTGACACGGTTTCTATGTTCTTTGATGTGTTAAAGAGTTACAAAGGTAAGATCTCCCGAGAAACCGTTTCATTCTATCTCAATAACTACACTGGTTACGGATTGAACCATCCGAAGCTCTGCTCGAAATCAGCCGAAGACATTAAAGAGATTAGATTTAGTGGTGCATACAAGACCTTCAAGAGTCTCCCATCAGACGGATTCTGGTTCCTCAATGATCTGTTCAAGAATAAGAAACTCCCCTCGGTTGAAGACATGTATTAATTTCTCCCGGGGCTCGGGCGGATCCAGTATTATTTATTTCTCAAAAATAAATAATTTGACTCATCTCATTGAACCGAGTTCTTTCATGAGTCTATAGCTTAAGAAAGAATCGTAGACTAGTTTGCTCAGGACTCCGAGACACCCGACCACCATGATAGATACTACTATTAAAATAATCATTTCTATTCCCTAAAACTGATTAAAATAATCATTTCTCTTCAACGAAATGTCAAAGTATCTTCAGGCTATTAACGAGTTGGTGACCATTGCCCCGAAGTCAAAGATGGGTCAGAAGCACGCTGCAGCTGTTATTTATAAGGGTCGGATTGTCTCGATTGGTGTAAATGTACCGTCCCGCGGGTTACGAAAGAACCTTCTATCGACTTCTCCCGACGAACCGCCGTGCCGGGAACAATGTCTTAAAGGAAGATTGGAATAGATGTTGTAGCGTTCACGCAGAGATTAATGCTTACCGAACTTTTAAGCGTGAACATAGAGGTAAGATTATTCCTAAAGATATAATCATAGTAGTGATCAGAGTCGGTAAGACCGGTGACATCAAATCGTCAGATCCTTGTATCGGTTGTCAGAAATACCTAACCCGGAAGGGAGTTGGTAAATTGTACTATTCGTAATGTACTATTCGTAATTTGTTTTCTATTCCTAGGAATAGAAAATGCAATCCCAGACTAGAGTTTATAAATCTCTGAGCTCGTTCAAAATAGAACTTAACGATCTGAGCAAAAGTATGGAGCTGCTTCAGATTAGAGCTGATAACATCAAGTTGGATCTCCAGAGAATATCCGAAGAAATACAGAAAATCAAATCACTAATGAATACTCACTAAAATGGACTATGTTACCGCGGCTGGAGTAATCGTCGGACTGATCGCCCTAGAGTTCAGTGAACACGATTCGTTTTCGGTCCAGCCGAATTACGAACCGAAACAGGAAATGTACAACCGGATTAGTAAACGACTTGACGGTCTTAAAGATTATAGTGTATGGCGTAGAGCTCTCGTTGCTGCATTAATTGCTTCAGCTTTCTCGACATTAATACTCTATCATCGTTTACCTAGTGTTAATGAATGGCTTGTGTTCGGCGGTGTCACGTTCTTAATTGTTTACATGATTGATAGCTGGTTCAAGTATCACTACATTTACTATAACGTTCAAGTAATCGAAGCAGAATTACATCATTTCAACTCTCTGAAGTAAAAATACCCTATGTAAAATGTTCCTTATTGGGTTCATAATTATTGTCCTGATCTTGGTATATTTATTTTCAGAAGAGTATAGATCTTATGGTTCAGACAATAGAAATATAGCCACTAGGATCCAATTGCCTGATGATCCCAAGCTAAAATTGTCATACAGATTGAACAACTTAACCAGGTATGTTATGTGGAGACACGCCATGATCATGTCATTAAGCGTAGTTATTCTGGTAGTTATTTATGATTATTACACGAATAAAGAAATTACTATCTCCGGCTATACTCTATTGGGGTTATGGCTAGCTATATTTGCTTTCAAGTATTTATCTGACACAGTTATCAGGTATTCAAGAGTTGGTCGGGGTGTAGACCTTGATTACCAACTCATTCGAGAATATGAATAATTCTTGTTATTATTTTTCAATCCAATTATTGAAAAATGCAACTCAATCCTAGAGATGTCCAGAGCATAATTGTGAGGAATCCTTTAGGTAAGGGTAGTTATGGAACCGTGTACCCAACTTTAGATGAAGATGTTGTAGTTAAGATAATAAATCTAAGAAAAGAGATCGACTTTAGATCGGCGGCGATAGAATTAGCCACATTAGAATGTATTAGAGATGAGTATCCTTATAAATTATTAGGTTATAGTTACACTGAATCAGAAATATATCTTCTTTTACCTAAATGTACTCCTATACCTCAAGATTATGATTCAATTAAATTACACGATGAACTCAAGAAGTGTCTTCAAATCTTACATCGTAAAGGTATTGCACATGGAGATATTTCTAAGAATAACATAATGTTATACGACGATAAAGCTATATTAATAGATTTCTCTTTGAGTAAATTCTGCGTTCCTACAAATGACGGAGATCATGTTTTTACGGGTATGGCTTATTCTGAATCTTTAATTGATCCTGAATTCTTACCCGATTCTTGTAACTCAATAAGATGTGATTTATACGCTTTTGGTATGACGCTACATCGATTTGGTTATCACAATACTCAAAAGTATACTTGTAAATTAGAAGAACGTAAACATATAATTAAGAGAAGGTTTGTAGAAGAGAATCCAAATAGTACTTTAGAGACATACATAAGAACGGTAAAATACTTATATTATAATCATCCAGATAATCACTATGATATGTTTGATTTGATCCCGTATTATGGTAGATATATTACGATGAGTCAACACGAACCGGTTAATTGTTGGATCAAAATGTCATTATCTATGTTTGTAAACTCCAAATGTTGGTTGAAGAATTATAGTTTACCACTAGTATACAAACATGCTAAATATCTAAGTAAATTAGAAATAAGTATAGCACGAGATATTTACTCACATTTGTACAATAAGAAATATAAACATTTACCCAAAATAACCAATTTTAATCCCTATATGTACTCGTTAAATGATATACTTAGGATAAATAAGAATCCGTTCACCATAAACTCTGACGACGTCGCCGAAATCAGGTCTGGTGGGATTACCTTGAATGATAGTACCTTCGTCGGGGAAAGGCACAAAAATGACTCCACAAACATTTGTTCCTAGATGTAATCACGATACCCAGAAATAAGCCGAAATCATGTCCTCGAACTCTGTTCACAAAACTCTCGCCGCCCAGATTTTGAATGCCTCTTCTTTGCGTCTTCACCCCGACTTTGAAACTCTCGATCCTAACTCTAAGACTTGGGATGTTATCAATGTTGAGGTGGTTGATGGAGTAGAGCGTTATGCCCAGATCTACTACGATCAAACATCTGCCTATGCTCACCACTTGTTGTTGCGCGGCACGATTGTTGATCTAGTCGACGAGAAGATTGTATGCCCCGGCCTTGGCTACACTCCTAAGATCCGTGTCCCGTACGGCTTTAATTTCTTCAACGGTTCCAGACTCACAGATGAGTTCGGTCGTACTATTGAAGTCACATCCGATTGTGTCTTCACCAAAGGTGTGGAGGGACCTGCTATTTCTGTGTGGAAACGCAATGGGAAGGTGTATGTCTCTACTCACAAGAAGATTTCTTATGTTAACAGCAAGTGGCCCCGTGGTGCTGGTCGTCAAAAGACCTATCCCGAGATGCTGGCTGAGCTCACAGATCCCGAGTTTAACTTTGATTCTTTCTTTGGTCCAGACGACGAATCAGTCCACAATTTCGTTCTGTGTCACCCCGATGTTCTCTTTGCTACCCATGCTGATCCTAACCAGATCAAGGGTTTGTACTACATCGGTTCTACGGCTGGAGCACCCAGAGCTTTCACTGGCGTCAAGGTCGTCGAGAAGATCGATTCTTTCGTCGAGGTCGGTAATTTCTTGCGCTACGGCTACTCGCCGTCCGATCAAATCATCTCGGCTGTTCAGTCTGGGTTCCCCCGGATCTTGACTCCTGGTGAGTTTGTGATGATGACCAAGTATGCTGACTTTGAGCTGGACAACGGACAGATTGTTAAGCTCCCGGTTGGCGTGTACCGTCTCGAATCCGAAGCTTACTCTTTCCGAGTCGGTCTCCGGATGAAGCACACTGATCTCCGGGTGATTGACACCGAGCCGTTGATGACTATTGAGCCCAACACCACTCTCGCTTATTTCGCCTACCAGGACTCCAGCTTGTACAAGAATCTCGGTTCTTACAAGCTGCCTCTCTTGAAGTATGCACCGGAGACTCACATCAAGAACGTGATGATGTTGCCGGGCCACAAGTGGAACATCCGAAGTGTCCCGTCTCTTAGATCTGTCAACGACTACAAGTACAACTCGTGGCTCGTTTTCCTGATGTGTGCTCCTCTCACCGAGCGGGAGTTGATCTTCAACTTGCGCGTCAATCACCAGGAAATCCAGTCTTCCACTGCTACACTAATCTTGACTCCTCCCGAGGGTCTCGAAGTCCCCCGTCGTGCTAAAGAAATCCTTTCTCAGGCTACCGAGTGGTCAGTCAAGAACAAGTCCTCCGTCGCCCTCGAAGTCGAGAACATTGTCAAGCGTGAGTACGGTCGTAGCTTGTACAAGCTTCACAAAGAACTCACTCGTCCTCCCCGCCCCGCTCCCGTCGTAGCTCCTGCCGTTTAAACTCACGGTTCGGGTCTTCAGCTCTCCTTATTATTTCTCAAAAATAATAAGACTCTCTCCCACTATTGTATTCTCATTAGGGTGTCAACTCTCAGGAGTAATTCTCTCCCGAGTTATCTCTGCATCTCCCAATTATATTCTCATTAGAATATAATGTTAACTCTCTGACAATCTCTGAGTAAATCTTCTAGGAGTTCTATCTCTAACTCTCCGAGACTCTGAGTAATTATCTCTAACTCTCCTGAGTAATTATCTCTAACTCTCCGAGACTCTGAGTAATTATCTCTAACTCTCCGAGACTCTTCGTCCTTCTCCGAAGGTATCTCAATTATATTCTAATGAGAATATAATGTTAACTCTCCGAGACTCTAAGTAATTATCTCCGAGACTCTAAGTAATTATCTCCGAGACTCTAAGTAATTCTCAACCCTCCGGAGCTCTAAGTAATTCTTCTGGGTATCGTTTCATCTAAAATGTATTCTCCGAGACGTCAAAGAACTCAATCGTACTGTGGGAGAGAAGACACTGCGGTAGATAAATTAGTAGAAGTCGGTAAACTAATATCTGATCAGGGATACTCGGATGAATATTATTCTTTAATGGGAGCTTTAGCCGTTTATGATAAATCAATGATGGTGAAATTGTTTACCAGAGTCCAAGAAATAGTCAAAGATCAAATCTTAAGAGAGTATTTATTCCAGAAACAAATACTTATTATCGATGAATTGATACACTTAGTAACTGAATTACCATGCGAATTTGTTTCTACTTTAGCTATTTGTGGAGAAGGGAGTAAACGTATAGATATAAGTGTAGAATCATTTGACAGAAAGAAAACAATCAAATTCGTGAGTATCTTGGCTAAGACATTCGACACTGAAAGAATATTAGAATTAGTGTTGCTACAGAGAAATTATAAATTATATTCCAAGTTGTGTACCAAATTTGGTATGGAATGTACGAGTGTAGTAACCAAGATACGAGCTGATTATTGTCCGGAAATATTATCTGTCAACCCTGATTTAAACGTAGTATTGGCCGTTATAGAATCGGGGAATGTAGAAGCAGCTATAATTCAATTAACTAGATATCACTTATCTGAACCTGATATCTCAGCCGTGTGTTCTGCTTTGTGTCACAACTCAACAAGTAATGGAAAGATGATATTCAACCATGTTTACACAACTTATGTGATGGTGGAAACTAAATATAGTAATAAGTACAAGAAAGAGTTATTATGTTCTGGTGTCAAATATAGACGCTTTGACATACTTAACCTTATTCTTGACACAATCAAGAATAAACAATTAGACATCCGATGTCTAAATCATCACGAAACTCTTACAGAAGAGCTAATATCGCACTATAAATTAACACCTATAGACACTAAGTCACCGCGATCTATAGACATCAAGATAGATGCAACTCTTGATATAGTCATGTTGTTAGAACAACATAATGTAACATTCTCAAAACCTAATAAAATTAGATAATTACCTTTTGATTGCGACTAATCTAGGTTTAGGTTCTTTCACAGACTTAATACTTGAAACAATAGGTACATTAATCGGTGGGGTAGAAACTACTGCCACGATCATACCGCTGTTTGAATCATAAAGATTGTACATTTTCTTTTAATGATGTTATGAGTCTTTAATTGATCAATTGGTATTTTTTAAGCTCATTGCTTTAATAGATACATTTCATTCTTGGCTTGATCGAGAAATGGAGCATGTTTCATCTAAGATATATTGTGAATAAAAATAGTATGTCATCATCGATACTGGGTTCTGATGTAAAACCCGTATTTAAAGGCGTAGAAATATCAAGCATTGTTATATTATTGGCTATAATTTTCTTTATCGTTCTTATCATAGGTCTATCCATTTATCTAACCTATGATGACTATGTAACCACCGGAGTTAAGGGTGCGACGGTCAGATTCAAGTGTGCAGCAGGACAATGTGTAACTAATATATTTAGTGGTGAAAAAGTTTGTCCGTCCGATGGAAATGCGATCTTGACAGCAGATCCAGCCAGTGAAGTATGTAATTCTAGATTCAGTTGTGAGAATATATTAACTCCCTATGCTGAGCAAGTAGACGGTTCAACGGATTCATTGGGTAACTGTCCCGACGGAGTAGAATGTAAATGTTTCCGGAAACCTAGATGTGGTAAACATATATTGGCAACATTCTCGACTTTGGGAGGGAATCCTTATTTACCTTTAGATGGACAACTATTGACGTTCAGACAAAACACAAGTTATACCGCTACTGCCACTGATGTTAATGGAAATTTAACTACGACAATAACATCAACCCCGCCTCTAGAAATCAGTAATCCAAAAACCGATTTTTGCTCTATCCCTGTTAACTGGAAACGTCGTCTGGCTCCACAAAAATGTGTTAAAGGTGTATTAGCATACTTACCTGATGATCCATTATCATTTGATTTTGATAACACTAGTTTGGGATGTGTTCCCAGAGGAACTCAGTGTCAAGATGGTGATATACCGGTCTGGGATCCTCGAGTTAATTTTCAAGTATGTACTTACAACGGAAGTAGTGAACCAATAAGATGGACTTGTCCCGGTCTTAAGAACGGCTCATTCTTGGGATATCAAAGATTGTTATCTCCCACAACACTATTAATATATATTTATCCGATCTCTAATTCTACTAAGTTCCGGTATCCCGACACCGATCCAGTTCCGGGTAAGTACTATGCTAAGAGATACAAAACATCTATTCCTCAGAGATTCTGGCCTACTAGCGTAAACAAACAATTAGGTATTGTTAAATCTAGGATATACAACATCCGATCCGGTGCTCCTGATGGTGTTCTAGTCTGGAATTTAGTATTAGAAAAAGATGGTAAAGTAACATTCACTCCTTCTGGTAACTATACAGTCGATGTTATCACTCAAGGACAATTCGAGTTCAGTGCTAGTATGTTACTCCTCTCGTCGTAATTATATACTTTTGGTATATAATGTAGTGTAATTTAGAGCAAATTCTTCGGCGCTTCCCGGACGAATTTAGATAAGTATTGAGTCGACTTGTAAACATCGGGGTCTTGGAGTTGGACGTCGTCTGCATCTAGATACTTGTTAGAACGGATAGATAAACCAGGAGGGTATATTTGCTCGGATGAATTGTAGATAAATAAGTTTAACTCATGACCTTCGTGAAGTTTAAGCATGACCAGGAGGATCTTTAAATCGTGATATTTTGGAGACAGTATTTGTCTAATTTGTTATCCTCGTTGAGTGATGGTCTACGAGAAGCCTTCGATGACATGATCGTGAATGGTCAGGTGATAGACGTTTTGCTTCATGATGTACGATTGATAAATCGCTTTTTCTTTCTTACGATGCACTGTAACTAATTATATTTGAGGTGTAATCATGCGAAAAAAAATGATCACTCAATTCTCTCAAAACGTAATAGAAAATGTCTATCATTGCGTTGTGCGGGTTTCGAGGTCATGGGAGGAAAACATTTTACAAAGATACTCTCAAAGGAATGAATGGTGTTGAACGAGAATATCAGAGGTTTGAGATAAAACATCACACCAAACCTATATTGAGGATCAAGTTAGAACAACGTCCCAAGTTGATCAAATTCTCTTCGGAGGATAAAATTAAATACGAAATATGTGATAGATACAACTTGAGGTATGACCAACTCGAGGGGTTACTAAATAATCCTATCAATCAATGTACTCATACTTACAGCGATATGGTCGAAGCAACTCTGAAACAAAGATTGAGAGAAGATCCAATTTATTCTCTATCAATGATTAAGGATTTGAGTATCACTCCAGAAACAACTGTTATGGTTACTGATATCAGATCAAGATTCGAGTTGGAGTATCTTAGACGGTTATCTAATTCGAAGAAATACGAATTTATGACTGTAAGGGTATTCAGAGATGATGTACCCTTCCCGAAGGATCATGAATTGAATCAAGTTAAAACCGATTACTTCGTTACTAATGACTACAATTCTCTTAAGAAATTCGAAACAAGTGTCGGGCTTACTGAAAGCTCATTGGTAGCCGAGTTGTGTGAATGTGAGAACAATCTCAAAATTGACCAAATAATTCGTAGAAGACAAAGATGAAAAATGTCTATAATTGCTGTTTGTGGTTATCGTGGACATGGTAAAGATACTCTTTATCGAGCCTTCAGAGATATGGTTAATTACAAGAATCCTCGGTATGAGTTTCACATCCATCATCCACTCCAGGCTAAAAAACTCATGAGTAGACTTTTGAGTCACCCTCGGATCTTGAGGTTTGCTTCTGCTGATAGGATTAAGTATCAAATGTGTGAGATGTACGGGATGACCTACGAAGAGCTCGAGAAAAAGAAGGATAGACCCATTGAAAATCAAGGAAAGACTTATAGGGATGTGATGAAATCTATTGCCCGGGAATGTCTCAAGAAAGACACTCTGCACTTCGTCAAGAAAATAGAAGAATGTGAGATCGATCCCGAAACCACTATAGTAGTTACTGATCTTCGAATGAAACATGAACACGAATACTTAAAGGAATTAGCTAAGAGAAAGGGTTTAGAATATGCAACTGTACGGGTCTTCAGATCTAACGCTTCAATCCCGGATCTCGAGGACACTTCAGAACACGGGCTCGATGATTTGGTAACTGATTACTTCGTCTCGTCTTCAATTGGGTGCATAAATAGTTTCACAGCTTATTTAAACATCGATGACTACTTCGATCGCAGCGAGGAATGCACCAGGAGTGAGTCCTAATGCAACCAATCTCGGAGGAAATTTCACCCTCACTGTTGAACCAATTATTGGTAACTTAGGATCTATCACTATATCTCAGCTCTCACCTCTAAACTTATCTATCGCCAACCCGGGAGACAGACTCTTTAAGTTGATTAAAGTTATTCCATTAGAGTACCGTCCAATCATACCTCTAGTCGTAGGTTTAGCACAATTCTCAATCGATCCGCTAACTAAAGAGAGATACTTCGTCACGGTTCAACCTTCGGGTGACATTGAATTTGGTTCCACAATTATAGACTACACCGCTTCTGTGTTCCCTAATTGGTTCGGGAACCCCGGAGCCACCAACGTCACGATGTTAGGCGATTTCAACTTTGTGAGCGGCACATTTGTTTAATTTTCGTTTCCCGGAAACGAAAATGTTCTCTTAGAGGAATGAAAATGACTCAAGTCTCTAACTCTGTCAATAATGCTGCAGTGATTTCTTCGTCAATTGTTCAAGTTCCATTCACAGCTTTAATAGATAGATTTAGTATAACTTGTTCCCCTATAAATGATACTAGTGCTGTTATGGGGTTGAAATCGATTAAGTTAGATTTCAACCCTACGGTGGCTGTGCTGACTCCTTCTACGAGTAATGCTTTTGACCTCTCATTGACAATAGAAAATATAATCCCTAAACAGTACAGACCTAACAGATTATTCCAAGGACCTATATTTCAAGTAGGTCAACTAATAGGTGGTCAATGGAGAGATTACGCAGAATTTTATTGCTCAGTAGATCCTCAGGGTAATATAATTATTCAAAACATAGGTCAACTAGTTATATCTGATTTGTATTCCCCGGAGGAGAATGTGTTCTACATCCCAGATCTTTCTATATTAGTCTCCAAGAGGAATATATAATTCATACAAAAATGATCTTGTATTTGAGCACTCTCCATCCAAAATATGTGGTCAAAATTACCCATGGCGACGAAAGAGACTCTCGGTCAGCCAATCATATCAACTGAGCAGCCTTACGAAGCCAAGATGAATCACTTCGAGACTGTTGTTTACGGTCCGAACACAGAGACTGGTCAACCCCCATTTGAAGATATTGTCGCATTCAACCAGAAACACTCGTTAACTAATTTTGATAATATTCAATTAAAAACCTGGTTTACAGCTGGTGCGGTGTTTGTTGTTGTCAAACTCGGTGATAAGATTGTTTCTCTTATTATATCTTTTCCCGTGACTCTAACCGCTCAATTCGACGATGACATTAAGGAATTTAATTCTTCTTATTCCACACATCTCATCACAGACTTTTCCATCAGGGGTCATGGAGTTGCCAGTTTGCCGATAACAGGTTTAATTAAATATGGTCATTCTAATTCTATCTTGAGTGGGTATCATCAAGTGTTACATCCCAGTGAACAAATGAAACACAACATGGTCCCGATTGAATGGTGGTTCCGGATCTTGAATGAATCCAGAGCTCTGAAGGCCGGTTATAAGTTTCCTCAAGGCAAGACTAAACATCACTACACCGCCGGACTTAAACTGAAACCCGGTACTGTGGCGAAACCAACTTATGATCAATTCAATAGTTTGTTGTCTTCTTGTCCTGCTGATCTTAAGATCATGCCTTGTAAGCACAACTATGACATCTTAACTCAATCCCTAGACTCTTATTATATCCCTGAACACAATGTTATTTTTGGTCTTTCGTATCTTCAACAAACAGAGTATTCAGGTTCTTCACACAAAGTTAAATGTGCTCATCTAGGATTGTACATCGATCATCAAAAATACGGTCAACGCGTCGAGACAGCTGAAGATGTGCTTAAGATTATTTATTCAGTGGCTCTAGGGAGTGGGTGTGATTTGATTTACATCCCGGAGATTAGTTCTATTAACTCACGGGCTTTAGATTCAACCAGAGCATTCAAAACAACTTCTCCCATGTACATTAGTTGGTACAACTCTGGCGTCACCGCTAATAGTAAGAAAATCTGTCTTCCGGTGTTTTAATTCGGATCCCTCAGCCTTCACCGAGATTAGTTCTCGTGCACACAATTCGAATACAATGTATTCGAATTCTTAAGTAGTAAAATGGAATTCGTTTTACTATTTATATTGGGACTCGTTCTGATATATTTAGGTTATGCTCTATATTATAGACAAAGACAAGATGTATTAGTTCAACTGACTCCAGTATCTAGTGATGAAGTGGTTCCATTCTTTGATCCAGTGTGTCCACAACCTCCGGAGAACCCGGTATCTTTCACATTTGAACAGGTATCTATAAATCAAGTTAAGTTATCCTATCTACAGCCACAAGAAAATCAGAACTATAAATGGATTTTAAGAGATCCCTCGGGATTAGAGATCATCGGTGCGACCGACACCGACTTCATTAATTTATTTGGAGTTCAACCTTTAACTAATTATACGGTTTTCGTTCAAACTTCAAATCAATGTGATACTGGTCCCCAGATCCAACTAGGAACAATCACTACTTGTAACACTAATGTCTCGACAGCTTCCGGTGTTGCTGTAACAGTCGGTTCTTATAATGCTCAAGAAGATGTTTACTCAGTGGTTGTATCATTCACACCCAATCCTGATCTTAGTTACATTTACACTATAACTCTATATTATGTTGATGTAAATAATTATATTACAGAAATCTTGTCATCAGTAGATGATTATGTTGCTTCAACTACTTCATTACAACAAGTAGGGTTTGTAGTCACCAAACCTAATCCTCAGAGAACGATTTACGGATCAGTGATAGCTCGAACTGATTGTGGGAGTGGAGTTGGAGTCACGGCTACTGCACTTATACCGCCTTAGAATTCTTTACAATATTGTAAAGAATTTATTTGCCGAGGATTCGTCTCAAATAATCGAAGATCTCGCTCACCACATTAGACTTCGCAGAAGCACCAGAACTCGGCGGGATGGTATCCGGAGGTAACACTGGGAAGCCATCAGGAGATGTTTCATAAGATCCCACTTTCTCAAAGAAGAACACGTTTGGAGCATGAACACAACCTCCAGACTTCTTCAATTGATAGTCGTTGTACAAGTCGAAATAACGTTGGCAACCAAATGTTCTACGATCTGGACCTCCACAATACTCAGGAGAGTAGTCAAAGTCAGTCACGAAAACCGGACTCGTATAATTGCCATAGAAGGGAGTAACTTTCCATAATCCGGTTTTGATACAATTAGTGAGACCATTTATGTTGGGTACCTGATTAATAGTAAATGTATAATTACCCTTAAGCAACACCATAGTAAAATTGGTTACACGAAGGCCGCACAAATAGTAATCATCTCCCTCGGACCAACCTTTAGTGATCATCCTAGACGGGATAGCCGAGGTATCGTTGGGTTTCTTAAGATTCCAATTGAAACCGATAAATTGAGAGCTCGCACAGGCGAAAAACGCCGAGATTAGCAAGATTGTCAGGAACCTTGATTTCATATTCTTTTGTCTACCCGGACAAATTCATTAAATCATTTTTGTGAGTCCCGGGATAATGCTTTTCGGCGAGGGACGAGGAAAATGATGCACAATTAAAAATTTCTACTCCCGAAATGGATACTGTTACGATCGAGAACGCCGAGGTTTTCTTACGACGTGAATGTAATACTATGACTACTATATATGAACTCCAAACCGAACATATCATGAAATGTCGGTATACATGTAATTCATTTAATAGTATGATGACTATAATCAAACATCCAAATTTAGCTCCAATCATCGATCATGGAATACGTAAAGATGAAGAACATAAAATATATGCGTCTATATACCCACAATACTGTTCAGCATTAGAAGATGAGATAAAATATTTATCTAATTACGACTCAGAATCGTCGGAAGAGTGGGAAGATGTTCCCACGAAGCTCGACGTGAGATATAAAATCTTGGCCCAAATATTTGATGGTGTATACCATCTACATCTCAACAATTTAGTTCATCTCGATATTAAACCGACTAATATCATGTTCGATGGTAATGATTTCGTTCCCGTGATAATTGATTTTGATACGATGATTTTATGCAATTCAGTGACTAATGTTTACCCGAGAACCACTCATATTTACGCTCCGAATTTATCATCAACAGTTTCACCTATGAATGATATTTATGCATTCGGCATCGTGGCGTATCAACTATTAACAGGAACTTCATGGTCCAAGTTACCTACTAAAAATTCGGTTGTTGATGTCGCGACACTGGATTATTCTCTTGTCGAGAATGAAGAGTGGAGAAGAATCATTAAGAAATGTCTGGATTACGATCAAAATGTATTGATCTATCAGGAAATAATCAATCTTGTATCAAAATATCACAATTTAGTCGCACATAAACAAATATTCGATAACAAGGTTGAAATAGTAGACAAGAACAGAGTCAAGGAACTTCTAGAGAGTGACATCCCGGATCGCGCGCCGATGTATTTAGTGGTGAGAGCGGCAATGTTAGCGTGTCTATGTGATCTGGATATCGACAAGATAAAGAACATTGTATTACAGGATTATCTAGATTATGATGAAGATCCGGATAAACTCGTCATGCCAAAATTCAACATTAAGTTCGGGAGTATATTCACACCAATATGTGTGACCAACGAACAATGTGATGAAATATACCGAGATCTATTAAAAGGTGATATCGAAAAGTGGTTCAAAAACTATGATCCGTGGGAACACACCACGACCAATACAGTCAGGTACGAATCATATATCAATTAAATTTATTTACCCAAGGTAAATAAAGATTAACTTAAGCTACAACAATATTAGCTGAAGGAGTGAAAGGACCGAACGCACCACACTTGCCAACAGGAGCTACCCATGCCTTGTAGGTTCCGGCCGTGACACTAGGGATAGAAACGGTGAGTGCGCCAGAAACTTCAGATGATTTCCAAGCAGCGTCGAATCCCGTAGGACCCGGAACGGCAGTCACCGTTGATGGAGTCAATATCACTCTATAACTAGTAACTTTAGTAGCATCAACAGTTGGAGCGGTCCAAGTGACGGCAACAGTACCTGAAGCCACAGTGGCTGTCGGTACTCCTGTGGCTCCTAGAGGAACTAAAGTTTTACACTCAGCGATCTGATCTGTTTTAGCTTTACTTATATCTCCCGGACTCAAAACCAGCAACCAGAGGACGATACCAACAATTAGTAAAACCAAGAGGATTCCTGCAACGATGAATCCGATGATAGCAGGTACATTCGCCATTTTATTGTCAAAAAATTAGTTGAGAACGAAACTACTTTTCGAGGTCTCACCGCACCCCGAATAACTCGTCACAGTGATAGTTATTTTTCGTTGATAACACGGAGAAGGCGGATTAAACACAATATTCTGGGTCTCTGGATAAGTTAGATCTTGGAATATCCCGACAATAGAGTTATCATAAATAAATGCAACATCGTATTTGATCGCATTCTTGGCTGGAGCAAAAGTTAGAGTGATTGTATTGCTACAGATAGCATTAAAATTACTAACGCTCGAAGGTTTTGCACAAGGCGTGACCTGTCTCACATTAGTAGGTTTAGATTCACCACAATCATTAACTGCAGTTAAGATTACACGATAAGTTTGTCCTTCTTTAGCTGGAAAATTATAACTAGTTTCAGTGGTTATGACATTTTGATTAAATTGTGTAGTTGTGGGATTAACATCTCCGACTGTTAAATAAAGTCTATAAGATGTTGCTTTATTGACTTTGGACCAAGTGATCCTAACTGTAGTTCCATCTGATTTCATAGTGAATGTTGATTCCAAAGGTTTATCAGGTTGTTGGGTACACGGTCTTAGATCAACACCGAACCTGAGATATGTCGCCAGAACGATCAAGACTAAAATTATGAATACCCCGATAACTACATAACTGAGGTTTTTCTTCTTCATCCATAGATTTTAATTAGTCGGAAAATGATCTCATGTCGAACAATCGTAGTCCTTAAACGCAATAAAAGATGGCGGCTGTGTTCACCTCCGATCAGCTTTTTGTTCAACCAACTGCTCCCTCTAGATGGGATATCAAAATGTCAGCTAAACCGAACATTCCAGCTAATCATGATCGTGCTACTATTATGAACATAATTTGTACTTATAATTATTACTTGTCTAACCTCGAGATTCCAGCACTTGTTTGGTTGACGAGCAAAGTGAAGCCTGAATTAGTAACATTGGCGAAATCACTCATGACGACAGTTAAGATCGTGACAGTATCACCAGAGGCCGCTTCAACACGTCGTCGAGCCAAGAACGAAAGCGATTTCACCGATTTGAGACAAGCTCTTACTTCACTTAAAGATTATCAAGTATGTTTGTTCTGGGTTGATCCCGTGTTCGGTTTAAGTGATGAACAGGCTGTTTCAGAAATCATCTCCAGGGCCAAGATCATTGATGAGTACAAACCCGCATACTTCGTCACTGATTTCAAGTGGTACACTCCCAGGATCGTGATCGATGGAGGAGAACTCCCACCGCGATATGTCGAATTTTTCTCAGGCCAACTATTCAAAACTCCTTGGTCCAACCAGACGAACAATTATTCTATCACTATCATCGGTACCAGTGATAAGATGATGAATTATGATTGGTACGATATTTATGGAAAGTTGGCTTATCATACCAATATCACACGAGTTACCAATAGATACAAATCTCCCCTAAGTACTGGTGTCAAGAAACAAACTCTCACTATCCAGACAACAAAGATCTATGAGGAATACTCAAATCAGTGGGATGCGACAGCCGAACTCCAACTCCTGATGGACTTGACTAACAATCAACTAGTTGATGTTGCTTTAATTTCCACTGCTACCACAACCGCCATATCGACACCAGTCTTAGACAACAGCGTTTATAACTTATACCAAAGACTCATTTCATCTTAGGTTTCACGAATTTTACTCACCAGTGAGTAAAATTCTTTCCGTTTTACATTGTGTTGTGATCACCATGTCTGGTCTCTATCACTGCTGATTTAATACGTTGTCTAATTAAATCGGTGTGAGTTGGTGGGAAGAGAGTGTCATTATCTGAATGTATCCACCTAATTTTGGTCAAACCTTCAATACTTTCTAGAGTATCGACGGTACTGATATTGACTCCTAGGAAACTCATTAAATAGCCACCCGATAACAAAGAGAATTCGGCAAAAGAATTGTGGATGATTACTTCGTTACAATGTCTACCTGAATCTATCCATTTCTTAGCAACCGCTGCCGCGTACGCACCACCCAATGAAAACCCGTAAAAAGAAACGTTCTCATCAAGTGATATATTTTGTACCATCTTTATTAAATATTCCACCGTTCTATCAAATCGTTCATGAGCCTGACAGTCCAAAGCACCGAGTCTGCCGTAACCAGGATACTCTATTAAATAGATAGTAGCATTCAACCTATCAGCCAAGTCTTCACAAGCAGGAATACACTGAGCACTAGTACAATTGTTCCCATGGAAGAAAACAATGTCCCTGTCGCCACGGCCACACTTCATCACGGCGTCTGAATCTGGATCATAGACATTGTGATACATAAGTTCATTCACATAGCCCCATAATTTTTTATGTGCGTAAGACATTTTATTATTACTCATGAGTAATAATAAATCAATTTTGCTTCTTGATTTCCACTATCTTATCTTCTTCACCAATCTCGTAGGCCTTAGTGATCATCCCACTGGGTAGGGCGTAAAATAATTCGTTAAGTATGTCTAATGGATCAACGTTTAAGTATTTCTTGATCCCGAAAAATGTTGAATTAATCCTGATGATAGAACCGAGACCTGCTGTTCTTGTTCCCGGAGACCACCTGATCACTCCATCGGGAATTGGTTTCTGACCCCTGAGCAAATAGACTTGAGCCAAATCAGAGCCTAGATCCATTTTAGAAAAGTGATATCTCTTTAATGTCCTTTTATTCAAAAAATGGATTCGTTACCCTCAGAAATGCTGTTGGAGATATCTTCCCATCTCAATCTTCGGGATACGGTTAGTTTAGTACAGGTATGTTCTCACACTTATCAGAATATTTTTGAACAAAGACTCGAAGACTGGCGATCCATTTTGAGGATGGATCCTAAGCTACTGAAGATTTGTGTAGAGGATACATGGAAAGATGAATCTGTAATAGTCAACCCATGGTCTCGTTACGATAATTCATTTTTCGATTTTGCTGAAGATGCTATGACAAAATTAATTTCAAGTTATGGTAATCCTTCTTTACTCAAATCAGAGAGGATAATAATTCATTACGTCATCAAGTATAACCAAAACCATAACAGTATTGAAGACGCCTCGAATCCTTGTCTAGATGTCCTAAAAAACATCTTTCTTAACCAACGATATGAATACCTATATGAACAACTTGGTCTTTTATCAAATGTCTTCAACTTAATCTATAAGCATAAACTATATAAATTGTTCAAAAATATGTGTAAACATCTTCGTTTTGATCAACTTAAAGATAAATTGGTTCAAAATACAGATTTCGCAAAGATTTACATCGATGCGGTTCCTGCGAATATCTTGTCACGCGTTCTTGATACAGCGTGTGAAAGTAACAACTTGGAAATTATTGAGTACATTGTTAGTAAAGGATTTAAGTGTAAGAAATCTATTCTATATCGAGATGGTGCTTACTTGACAAACATAAGCCGTGATTCGCAAATTAGACATGAGAACATACTAAGACAAACTTTAAATAGAATCATGCTCGTTAACCCAACAACACTTCAAGATTCTTTTTTAAATGGTCATTGCTCCTTACAGGATTACACTAGATTCTACAAGCTGTCTCAAAAACCTGTTTTCATGAAGCTATTTGATTCGTTGTATGAAAAGTATCCAACTTTGAGAGAATTGATACACATAAAGATGGAGATCCTGTCTTGTTATGATAAACCGAGATGTAAATATGGCAAAGATTGTCGCTGTTTAGAGCACAAAGATTGTATTCCTGAATAATTACCGAAGTGTGGGAAAATGATACAAATAATTCGCGTTGCCCGCTGAAATGTCGATTCATAATACATTATCGAGTCTTTATTCGGGTCCTCTTATTAGAGTTTCTCCCACTTTGTTGTTACCTGAGGGTTTCCGTAAGCTGTTCTTAAAACTTCAATACGTTTCTACTCAGTGCTTTGAGCTACTTGTGGAAATAAGTCTAAAGTATTTGTTGAAACAAGAAGTCGACGAAGAACCAAGCTTCAATGAATATCTTGAGATGTGGACTACAATCCAGAAAATCGAACCAGAACCTCTTTTGTATTTGTTCTTATCAGAATATATCAGCAGTGGTTTTACTTGTACCTATATTAACCTGATCAAGTATAATTATTTTTCATTTCAAACGCATCAATTGGACATCGCAAAGAGGGTCATCAACAACGACAAACTCCTGCAGTTCCTGGTCTACAACCCTCAGTACTTGAAGCATTGTCAGATCGATATTCTGGAGAACATCTTACCCAAGATCATAAACAACATGAAATTGAATTATTGGGAAGCTCGACTCAAAAATGTTGATACCGAGTGGCATCAGGGTATCGATCTTCCCAAATCGCCTTACAAAAAGTTAGAATCTGTGACACAGAATTATTTGATCCGGCTTCTTGAGAAAGGTCAAATCTTAAGAGTCAAACACTCTGGAGTCTGGTACTTCCTGAAGTACACTGGTAAGATTGAATATCAACCTGTATGTGCATCGCTCACACATCTCAGTTTGAAGATGGCACTGTCAATTAACACAGTCTTCTCATGTTTTGACAGTGTTGTGCTAACCGAGAACAAAGCTTACATCTTCTATGGTCATTAATGACAGTCATATATATTCTTTATTCATAATAATAAAGAATTGCATCTCCGGAAAATGATCTCTCATCCTGAGGTTTCTGCTTGAAAATGTCTCACCATCA